>Ga0114900_1000007_pt1 | contig 246403 bp, 222 predicted proteins | sample MalvireepMed_231_FD_89685 | JGI IMG/M metagenome (GOLD analysis project Ga0114900, IMG submission 89685) | Marine viral communities from the Global Malaspina Expedition - Malaspina viral metaG DeepMed_231 | ecosystem: Environmental > Aquatic > Marine > Oceanic | place: Mediterranean Sea...
CAAGAAGTAAACTCCAGGAGCAAGTGCTGATACGTTAAGCGTTTTGTTTTCCAATTTGGCGTTCATTACGCGCTTCCCAGCCGCATCGAATACGGTATAGATTGGGCTGTCGAAATCTGCCAATATACCCAAGTTCAACACGTCTCTTGTTGGGTTTGGGTATAGGATTAGGTTGTCTACTAAATTGTCACCAAGGCCTAATACGGTAGATCCTTCGATTACGTGAACAGTCTGGTTAACATCTACTTCCTCTAAAGTATCGATGATTCCAGATGGCCAGTAAATCTTTACAATATCGATGGTCTCGTCTGTACCTAGTCCGAAGTGGATGTTCATGGTGCTCATAAATTTGAACCCTTCTCCACTACGCACCTCACGAATCTGAGTTCCAAGCGCAGAGGTGATTTCTACACGAGCTCCCAAACCGTTTAGGTTACTTTCTACACCCTCGGTAGTTATTTTAAGATAGTTGTTATCGTTTCCATCGTTATAATAACGACCAGAACTGATAAAAGAATCGATAAATCCATCGTTGTTCAAATCTCCCATGGCTCCGTTGTTACCAGGAAGAAGTCCACCGATGTGCTCGAAGGTCATGTCTCCATTTCCTAGCAAGATATGTCCATTGGATACGATGTCGGCAAATCCGTCATTGTCCATATCGAAGGTACAATTTTCGATTCCTGTAGTGTTGAAATCTTCTAGCCCCGATCCTACAATTACATCTGTAAAGGTACCGTCACCGTTGTTCTCCATCAATCTGTGGAAACCATCGTTAAAAGTACTGGCTCCAATCCAAGCATCAAGGTCTCCGTCATTGTCAAAATCTGCCCAAGCAGAAGACCAGGTTTGCATATCATCTTCCAAACCAAGCTCGGCACCAACCTCGGTAAAGGTTCCGTCTCCGTTGTTTCTGTGCATTTCGTTATCACGACGAGCAGACTCTCCACCACATTTGGCGATAAACATATCGACATCACGATCGTTATCGTAGTCGATCCAAACAGATCCGTAGTGTCCTCCAGAAGGATAGTCACCTATTCCTCCTTGATTAAACTCTAGGTTTCCATTTCCATCGTTGATATAATATACATTTGGCTCTACATCATGACAAACAAAGGCATCCAAATGGCCATCGTTGTTAATGTCCACAAAGTTTGAACGCTGAGAGAATACATATTCCGCTCCAGAGATTTCTGTAAAGGCGGTTCCGTCTTCGTTGGCTTGCATAAAGGTAACTCCACTACCTCCTCCATAGAGTAGGTCTGTATATCCGTTGCTATCCCAATCTCCAGCCGCAAAGCTCCAAGAGGGCAAGTAGTTGGCTGGTGTGGTCTCATAGTTGGCTTCCACAAAGGTGCCATCTGGTTGCTGATAGAACACTTGGATGTTGGTTTCTGATATAGAAACAATATCATCCAAATAATCTCCATTCATGTCAACCAAGGCGCGGTCCGAACCGGTTGTGGGGATACCAGTGGTTGTAAACGATACCTGAGCATTCAGTGCCGAGGCGCCGAGTACAAGAACCGCCAGAAACATAATTTTTTTCATGGTTTGATTTGATTTATCGGTTAATTACAATTTTGATCTAAGGAATTAATCCATTCCTCTATAAGTGCAACACCTTCTTCGTGTTGTAGCTTTCTTCCAATAAGTGGCATACGGTATTCTTCAGCCACTGTGCTCATTCTAAAATGCAAGATAGAATTTTCTATGTTGCCAGGATCGACTACTCTTGCGTCTTCGAAACCGACCACAGGAGTATCTGGGTCTACACAGATCCCAATGTTGTTAGGATCGCCAGATTCATTAAAGGCCAATCGAAGCGGACGATAATCACAATGTCCTCCATCGCTGTGACAATTGGCACAGTTGATGTCTAAATAAGAACGTACGCGCAGGTCCAAACTCTGGGACGCATCTGTATAGTCTACAACCGTATTGATGGTGCCTGGAAGATTGTCTTCCAAATACCCCATCTCTACCCATTTTTGAAGCTGGTTTTGAGTACCATCACTGAAATCGTAGTTGCTGTTTAGATTTTGAGCGCGAACACCAATTGGGATGTTTACATCTACAGATTTATGACAGGTAAAACATTCGCTTTGTGAAGGAATCCTGTAGTTGATGTTCTTTTCGACTCCGTTTTGCAACCAACTCACTTCTTTGAAGGCTCCGTCTAGGCTGTAATCCGCCTCATCCTGGGTCTCGTTCCAGAGGTAATTGGCAAAGGCCCATTCGGTCTGCTTTTTAATCATTACCCTCGTCTCCAATATCATCTCACCACCGCTGGGCTGTACATCGTTATAAGAGAAAGTCTTGATTAAGATGGTCCCAACCGGCATGTTGATCAACTCATGATCGGAAACGTAGTTGGCCTGGCTTCCATCTGGCATCCAAATAAAGCGACGCTTTGCTGCATAGTCCGAAAACAATGGTGTAATAGGCGCATATGGTAAAACACCATATACCGGATTTTGGTCGACCATAAGACCATCAAAGAAGTTATACTCACTAAGAGTGGCATAAGGCATGGCCTCCAGATCGTAGTTTACTGGCGAAACGGGAAAAACGTTTATACTAACTGTTTCGGTCTGACATCCCTCTCCGCTGAGGTCGCAAATGGTATACTGAAAACTATCGGCACCATTAGCAGTTAAGTTAGGCGTATACCGAACTTGGTCGTCGGAAACATTATTGGGTGTATTGTTGTCTAGTACTTCTACGACTCCCTGCTGCGGGTTGCTCAGAGACAATTCCCCGTCTGTTGGGATGTTAGTATCATTGGCGAAGATCGCAACGTCCAAGGTCTGATTGGCCATTACTTCTCCATTATCGGGCGCTGTTTCTATGACCAATGGAACATAGTCGTCGTCACCGCCGGAATTATCGTCAGAATTACATGCATAAAGCCACAAGCAAGTAAGGCTCGCAGCCAGTAATATAGGTTTGGGTAGGCTCATTTAACTAATTTTCTTTTTCAATTTTCCCTAGCAAGGGCATCAAACTTAATGAAAAATCCCTTAAAAATAGTAAAAATGAGGCTGAGATTAGCTAGAAACGCCTGTTAACGTTCAATTTATGAGAACATAGGCTTATACTTATCCCAGTTTAGATACATCAAATATCCGTTCACCAAAGCGACACCCAAAGCAGGGGCAATGTTAGGAGGATTTACAAAGGCATGGAACAAAACCAAATTAATTGAGATTGGAACCAACATCACCAGGGCGAGCGGCACCCATTTGCGCAGCACTAGCATTGCGCCGATAACAACCTCTGATGCACCCACCAATCCCATGATGTATCCTTTGCCAGTTGACTCAGGGCCGGAGTAGCGCAATGCTTTAAAGAGGTATTCGGCTTGGGGGTACCCAGTAAAGTCGAAATCTGCTAGAAACCAAAAAAATTTGTTGAAGCCAAAAGCCAAAAGCATAAGCCCCAGGCCGTATTGAATAATGAGGTTGATTTTTTTCATGATAGTGATTGCTTGTTTTACGGCTGTTTAGACGCAACAGTCAATCACTCCCTTACAAGCTGCCTTAAATCAGTTGTTTATCTATCAAGTATTCTGCGATTTGAATGGCATTGGTTGCGGCGCCTTTTCGCAGGTTATCGCTTACCACCCATAGGTTTAGCGTGTTAGGCTGGGTCTCATCTCTTCGAATACGCCCCACAAATACATCGTCTTTGTCATGGGCATAGGCAGGCATGGGGTAGGTGTTGGTATCCGGGTTGTCCTGGATGGTAATGCCAGGAGTTTCGTGCAGTAATCGGCGAACTTCTTTGAGGTCAAAATCGTTGATAAATTCTACGTTGACCGCTTCGCTATGGCCGCCTGCTGTAGGGATGCGCACCGCGGTAGCAGAGACCGAAAAACTGCGGTCGTCCAATATTTTTTGTGGCTCGCGGGCCAATTTCATCTCCTCTCTGGTATATCCGTTGTCTTCGAACACATCGCAATGAGGCAAAGCATTTTTGTGGATGGGATATGGATAAGCCATTTCTCCGGAAACACCTGCAATTTCGTTTTCTAGTTGCCGAACTGCTTTTATTCCGGTACCAGAAACAGACTGGTAAGTGCTTACCACAACGCGTTTCATTTGGTATTTTTTATGCAAGGGAGCCAAGGCCATCACCATTTGTATGGTAGAACAGTTGGGGTTGGCAATAATCTTGTCCTCTTTGGTAAGTACTTGAGCATTGATCTCTGGGACCACTAGCTTTTTAGCCGGGTCCATTCTCCAGGCTGAAGAATTATCGATAACCGTTGTCCCAACTTCTGCAAACTTTGGAGCCCACTCTAACGAAGTTCCACCTCCTGCCGAAAATATCGCGATATCCGGGCGCATTTCAAGCGCGGTTTCCATAGCAACTACAGAGTAGCTTCCGCCGTCATATTCTACTAGTTTACCTACAGATCTGGGTGATGCAACAGGAATCAGTTCGCTCAACGGAAATTGGCGTTCCTCCAATAGTTTCATCATAACTGTGCCAACCATTCCGGTGGCACCAACCACGGCTACTTTCATCTGGTGTTTCTTTTTCACAAATGTAGTTCAAAGGGCATTATTTACTGATCGATTTTTAGAAAAAAAGACCCTTCGCTATAGATAATAACGAAGGGTTTTAGGTTTAAATATGTAGTGTAGCGGTCGGCTACTTTTTAAGCAAGTCTCTGATCTCTGTGAGGAGTTCTTCTTGAGATGGTCCTGGAGGTGGTGCAGGCGCTGCTTCCTCTTCTTTCTTTTTTGTCTTGTTGTATGCCTTTACCATCATAAATAGCACAAAACCGACGGTGATTAAGTTGATGATGGAGTTGATCCAGTTTCCATACAAAATGGCGTTTTCTGGTTTAGTCACACTACCATCTTCTGCCATGACGGCCTCCGAAAGGACCACTTTGAGGTCGGAAAAATTGAGTCCGTCACCAACGATGCTTCCCACGATTGGCATCATGATATCAGATACAAATCCTTTTACAACAAGGCTAATGGCTCCTGCCAAAATAACGGCTACGGCCAAATCAATGACGTTACCCGTCATAATGAACTTTTTGAATTCTTTAAACATATTGAGGTATTTAATGGTTATTTAGATACCTAATGTAGTAAAATTGAACGGCTTTGGCAATGTTGGTATTAAGCAGGATTTAGGATAACCCGAGGCACACGCTGTGAAATGGCGGTGATAAGCTCGTAAGAAATACTGCCGGCTTGTGCAGCCATGGCAGCGGCCGAATGATTTTGACCAAACACTTCAACAGGGTCGCCTTCCTTACAATCGATGCCCGAAACATCTACCATAATCATGTCCATACATACGTTCCCAACAATCGGGGCAACGGCGCCATTAACCATAACAGAACCATTTTCATTTCCTAAAGCCCTTACAATACCATCGGCATGGCCCAATGGCAGGGTAGCTATCGTTCGATAACCATCTGCCTTGTAAGCCCGATTATATCCTACGGTTTCACCAGGTTCAATTTTATGCAATTGCGAGATGCTCGTCATCAGGGTGGCTATCGGGATCAGTTCTTTGTCCACTGATGGGTCATTGCTAAAACCATGTAAACCGATTCCACAACGCACCATATCGAAATGGGCCCGAGGGTAATTGAGGATGCCCGAAGTGTTGGATTGATGCAAAAATGGGCGCATGCCGGTTTGCGCCTCGAAGTTGGCAGCGATGCTTTTAAAACGATCTATCTGTCTTTGATTAAAAGAATCTTCGTCCAAATCGTCACTTGCCGCTAGGTGCGAAAACAGGCTAAGTACTTTAATGCTTCTGGTCTTTTGCAATTGGCTAGAAATCCACTCTAGGTCGTTTTCCCAAAAGCCTAAGCGATTCAGTCCGGTGTTGAATTTGATATGCACCGGATAGTCTTTTTGGTCTTTCTCTTGGGCGACATCAACAAAGGCCTTTAGCAAGCGTGGACTGTACAAGGCTGGCTCTAAGCATCTATCTATTAGTTCTGGTAAATCGGGAGGTTGTGGGTGAAGTACTAAAATAGGTAATTGTACTCCTGCATCGCGAAGGGCAACCCCTTCTCGCACATAGGCTACAGCCAAGTAATCTACACCTAGTTTAACCAATTCTTTTGCCATGGCCGCGGACTCGCTTCCATAACCATAGGCTTTAACCACTCCTAGCATTTTAATACCAGTGCCGATCTTGTTTCTGAAGTAGTTGTAATTTTGACCTAGGGCAGCCAGATCGATTTCTAGACGAGTAGCAGGCAGCGCAGTTCTGGACATTATTGCGCCTTCTTTTTGGTTGTAAACTCTTCTGGATCCCGCACATCCATCTTTCTCACCTTTTCTCTGAGCATGGCTTTGTAGAATGCAGCTCTGCTTAAAGGCTCGTATTCTTCAGTTTCACCCAAAAGCACCAAATCGTCGCTTTGTGCTTTGCGGTACGAATAGTTTGCGAGGTTTCCGGTTCTGGTGCATACGGCGTGTACCTTGGTGACATATTCTGCTGTGGCCATCAGGGCAGGCATGGGGCCAAAAGGGTTGCCCTTATAGTCCATGTCTAATCCTGCAACGATTACCCGTACGCCACGGTTGGCCAAATCGTTACAAACCTTTACGATTTCATCGTCGAAAAATTGAGCCTCATCGATTCCCACAACATCACAACTATCTGCCAGGATGGGGATGTTTGCTGCGGCAGGAACGGGAGTCGATCTAATCTCGTTACTATCGTGAGAAACCACCTTGTCGTCGTCGTAACGCACATCTACAGCAGGCTTAAAAATCTCTACTTTTTGCCTGGCGAACTTGGCCCGTTTAAGGCGGCGAATAAGCTCTTCTGTCTTACCAGAAAACATAGAACCACTGATCACTTCGATCCAGCCGAACTGCTCTTTTTGATTGACAGTGTTCTCAAGAAACATAAGAGGTGTTTAGAATAAAACGCAGATCTTTGACGTTTACATATAGGTTGCGTAAATTTAGCAAAACATCGAATAGGAAGGTCGATTAATTATAAAAATTATGAAGAAGAAACTTCAGGCACAGATCAAGGAGTTAGCAGAGGAAATTGTAGCAAAAAGCGAGTCTGACTGGTCTACAAGCGACCTTAAAGAGCAGGCACGTAGCCTGTTCGAAAAGCTTACCATATTCGAATATTTAGAAAATCAGTTGCTTGGCGGGGCCGCAGAAAAATCGGGCGAGCAGAAGAAACAAGATGCGGTAGATTCTAAAAGCTATCGCGAACAAAATTGGTTTAAAGAGCCCGAGCCAGTGCCACAGCCCACAAATGACGAAGAGCTCATCGAGCCTGTGATTGAGAAGATTAAAGATCTAGTCGCACAGATGCCAGGGGAGTCGCAGCAAATCGACGAATTATTAAAAGAAATACTTCCGGAGCGCAATTTCCAAAAGAACGATTTGGAGGAATTGGTTGCAGCTTATCAGGAGATGCCCGTTTTCGAAAAGAAAGAGGTGGAACAAGAGGAAGCTGTAGCAGATGTGGAGCTCGAAACGGAGCCTGAATTTGAAACAGCGCCCGACCCAGAGCCAGAGCCAACCCCAGAGCCAGCGATGGTAGCGGTAGAACAACTGGAAGAAGTAGAGGCCGAGGCCGAACAACAAGCCAAGCTAAACGATGTTTCCCGTCCGAGAAGCTTAAATGAAACTTTGGGCGGAGGGCTAAACATTGGCCTTAACGACCGTATCGCATTCATAAAGCATCTGTTTAATGGAAGCAACGAAGACTACTCTAGAGTGATGTCCCAGATCTCTTCTTTTAGCACCTATCAGGAGGCAGAATCGTTTGTGCAAGCTCAGGTAAAACCCGAGTACGATAATTGGAGCGATAAAGAAGTTTATGCAGAGCGGTTTATGAATATCGTAGAGCGCAACTTTTCTTAAGTGGTCTTTAGCTAATTTTTTATGGGGAAACTTTATCTGGTTCCGACACCGATTGGCAATTTAGGCGACATCACCTATAGAGCAGTGACTGTTCTGCAAGAGGTAGACGCCATCTTGGCCGAAGACACCCGAACCAGCGGAAAGTTATTAAAGCATTTGGAGGTTTCTACTCCTATGCAATCTTACCATATGCATAACGAGCATCAGCGCACCAAGGGTTTGGTAGAGCGCATGCAAGACGGTGCCAATTTTGCGCTTATCAGTGATGCGGGCACCCCTGCCATTAGCGACCCCGGGTTTTTAATGGTGAGAGCTTGTATCGAAGCCGGGGTAGAAGTAGAATGTTTGCCTGGAGCGACCGCCCTAATACCTGCATTGGTCAATAGTGGTTTGCCAAACGACCGCTTTATCTTCGAAGGGTTTTTACCCGTAAAAAAGGGGCGACAAACACGCCTTTTAGCCTTGCAAGAAGAGGCGCGCACCATGGTTTTTTACGAGTCTCCACATAAGTTGCTTAAAACCCTTAAACAGTTTTGCGAATACTTTGGCGAAGACCGGGCCATATCGGTATCGCGCGAGCTTAGCAAACTGCACGAAGAGACCGTACGTGGAAGTCTAGCCGAAGTGCTTCAGCATTTCGAAAATAAACCCCCCAAAGGAGAATTGGTTTTGGTTTTGGCCGGAAAGGCCTAAAGGTGCTTGCCTTTATTCCAGCCGTGCTTGCCTAAATACTGATCGCCACTTTCTACGGCACCATCTTCTATGGAAGTGCCCATGCTATCGTTCCAGCGGTTTAGGTAACCAAACAAAGAAATAACACCGAGCATTTCCACAATTTCGCCTTCGTCCCAATGCTGGTACAGACGCTCTTTTATGGTTTCGTCCACCGCATTTGGCACAAGCGATGCAGCTAGCGAAAAATCTAAGGCAGCGCGTTCGGCCTCCGAAAATGCGGGGTGGGTACGGTATTCCCAAATGTTATCTAGTTGCTCTTGTTCTGCACCATAACGCTCTGCCGCCCTAATGGCGTGGGCCTGGCAATAACGACAACCGGTAGAATTACTGCTTACCCATGCGATCATTCTTTTTAAGGCTGAAGTAACCCTGCCTTCGTTGGCCATCACCGCTTTGTTGAGGTTGATAAAGGCCTTGCTAATGGCAGGACGCCTTTGCATGGTTAATACACTGTTTGGACAAAAGCCGAGGGTTTCGTTAAAAAATTCCGCAAGTTGACGCGTTTCTGGGTCGTGATCTGGATTAAGAGGAGTTACTAAAGGCATTTATAGAATTAAAATGATTTGAATTCATAAATATACTCATCTATGTCCGTAAATCTGTTTTAAAAGTCAAACCATCTAATTACATTTAAACAATATCCGTAATTATAGTATGCGCTGGACCTTTTTACCAAAACCCGATCCTGAAAAAGCTGCCGCTCTGGCCAGCGAACTTGGCATAGACCCGGTGCTTTCTGGCTTATTGGTGCAACGAGGTATCGAAGATTTCGAGGCAGCCAAATCTTTCTTTAGGCCTAGTTTGGAGCACTTGCACGATCCTTTTTTAATGCAGGATATGCAAGCCGCAGTCGATAGAATTAGGCAGGCTATGGAGGCCCAAGAGCATATTATGGTGTATGGCGATTACGATGTAGACGGGACCACTAGCGTGGCCATGTTTAGCACTTTTTTAAAGGAAACCTACGAGCTGGTTTCCACCTATATACCAGATCGCTATACCGAAGGCTACGGAGTGTCCATGCAAGGGATCGACTATGCAGCCGACAACGATGTTAGATTAATCGTGGCATTGGATTGCGGCGTAAAGGCTTTGGAACAGATAGCCTACGCCAAAAAGCAGGGGATCGATTTTATTGTCTGCGACCACCACCGGCCCGGCCCTGCTCTGCCCGATGCAGTTGCCGTATTGGACCCTAAGCGAGAAGACTGCAACTACCCTTATAAAGAACTTTGCGGTTGCGGGGTAGGATTTAAGCTGATGCAAGGCCTTACCCAAGCAGATGGCGGTACGGTAAATGAATTGATTCCTTATTTAGATCTGGTGGTCACGGCCATCGGCGCAGATATTGTACCCATTACTGGCGAGAACCGAGCTTTGGCCTATTTTGGTTTGCAAGTGATCAATTCGCAGCCCCGAATTGGGATGCAGGCTCTGATGAAGTCATCCAATAAACCCGCTTATACCATTGGGGACGTGGTCTTTATTTTGGCGCCGCGCATCAATGCAGCAGGACGGATGCAACATGGAAATCAGGCCGTGGCTTTGCTGTCGGCCACAGATGTGGAGGTAGCCCAAAAGTTGGCTATGGAGATAGAGGCCAACAACACCGAACGTCGAAGCACGGACGAGCGCATCTCGGAAGAAGCGCTTCTGCAAATAGAGGATTTAAAAGAAGAAGATCGATTTAGCACAGTGGTATACGACCCTAGCTGGCACAAGGGAGTGATTGGGATTGTAGCTTCGCGTCTTATCGAACAATACTACAGGCCCACCCTGGTTTTTACCAAAAGTGGAGACAAATTGGCGGCCTCGGCACGATCTGTCAGGGGCTTTGATGTCTACGAAGCCTTAAGCCAATGCGCCGAACACCTAGAGCAGTTTGGCGGGCACAAATATGCCGCCGGCCTTACCATGAAACCCGAGCAGTATGATGGTTTCAAAGCCGCCTTCGAAACGGTGGTAAAGGAAACCATAGACCCTAAGTTGTTGACGCCAGAATTAAAAATCGACACCAGCCTAGATTTTACTTCCATCCAGCCCAAATTTTACCGGGTCTTAAAGCAATTTGGCCCTTTTGGTCCGGGTAATATGTCTCCGGTTTTTATGAGTGAAGGGGTAAAGGACACTGGTTATGCCCGCGTAGTTGGGGGCGACGGCAAACACCTAAAAGCTGCCTTTAGTCAACAGGGGGTTTTAGAGCTTGGAGCCATCGGCTTTAAGCTTGCAAGCAAGTTGTCTTTGCTAAAAAAAGGAAGGGTAAAAGTGGCTTATGCGCTAGACGAAAACGAATGGCAAGGCCGTGTTTCGCTTCAACTTAAATTAAAGGATATCAAGGAGTAACTACCCGTTAAAGGTTTCCATGCGGAAGCCCTCTTGGTCGTAAACACCGTAGGTATAATGGGTAATCCAATCGCCGAGGTTATAGTAGGTGCTGTTTTCGCCTACCTGTATTTGCATAGGTAAATGGCGGTGGCCAAACACAAAATAATCGTAGTGCTTGGTCTCCAATTTACGCTTGGCGTAGAGTGCCAACCATTCATTTTCTTCGCCCAAAAATTTTTTATCCTCGTCGCCAGAGATGATTTTGTTTTTTACAGACAAGTATTGAGCAATCCTCATACCTAATTCTGGGTGAAACCACCGAAACAACCACTTAAAAGACGGATCGGTAAAAACCTTCTTCATTCGTTTGTACCCCTTGTCTCCAGGACCTTTGCCATCTCCATGGCCTATAAAAAAGTCCTTGCCTCCAATTTCGAAATGTTTAGGGTCGTAGTAGGTAGGGATGTTTAATTCTTTCTCGAAATAATCGCGCATCCAAAGGTCGTGGTTCCCCACAAAAAAGTAGATAGGGATGCCGCTATCCGCGATCTCTGCAAGTTTCCCTAGTACTCTTACAAAGCCTTTTGGCACCACCGTTTTATATTCGAACCAAAAATCGAAAAGGTCGCCAAGTAAAAAGATGGCTTGGGCATCTTCTTTTATCATATCCAGCCAACGAACAAACTTTTTTTCGCGCGGAAGGCTAGCTTCCCAGGTGGGTGCGCCCAAGTGGTTATCGCTAGAAAAGTAAACCTTTTTACCGGGTTCGAGATGCATGTTTATAGCGGATTATCGGCCGCATACCATTCGGCATAACTGGTAGCGGTCTCTTGTAATTTTAAAGAATGTAATTGGATAGTCTTTGGCAAACGGCTTCTAATTTTTTGTGCAAAATCGATCACCATCATCTCCGAGGTGGGTTGGTAATCTACCAAAAGTACAGAGTGCCCTCTGTCTTCCAATTCCTTGGCCAGTTCTACATGCGGGGTGTTTTTATTAAAGACCGTCGCATGGTCGAATACATCAACGATCTCTTCTTTGACAATCTTTTTTAGATCGCCAAAGTCGATAACCATTCCGTATTTTACATTGTTTTGGTCGCTTATGGGTGTGCCAATTACCGTTACCGAAAGCTTATAACTATGCCCGTGAACATTTCTGCACTTACCATCGTATCCATAGAGGGCGTGGCCGGTTTCGAAGGAGAATTTTTTTGTGATTCGAATGGTGCTCATCAGCGCTTGCGTCGAAATTTATTGACTACTACTATGATGACTAGTGCGAGCCCTAAAATAAGGAACAGCCCGTTGCCGCTAAGGAATTGCAGTATATCCATCACAGGGATTTTGGTAAAGTTATTTATTTTCGACCAAAGGGATGTATTTTATTCTGAATTTAATCAGCAGGGCTACGGCACGGTAGGCCAACCAAACCAGCAGCGCTATCCAAATTCCTGTGAGTCCCCAGTCCAAATATTTAGACAACAATAAGGCGGGAATAAACCCTAAAATAGTGGCGCCAAGTAAGACATTTCGTAAATACCGCATCTCGCCCAGGCCTTTAAAAATGGCATCGAAGGTAAAGGCCACCGAATTGATGGGTTGGCTAATGATAACCAAAAAGAACACGCCATAGAAAGCGGCCAAAACTTCGGGGTCTTTGTTAAACATCAACCCAAGGCTCTTATAACTTATAGCCATGGCAATCATCAAAAAAGCGGCTACTCCTAGGTTGTAGATGTTTACCCTTTTGGTAACTTTCCATAGACCATCGTAGTCTTTTGCGCCCAAAAGTTTTCCGCTTAAAATATTGCCTGCAGCCCCATAACCATCGATAAAGAAGGCAGAAAATAGCCATATGTTAACGGCTATAGCGTGGGCGGCGATATATTCCTTGCCCATTCCGGTCGCTTCGCGAACGGCGATCATCAGGGCGGCGTTTAGGGCCAACGAACGGATGAACAAATTAAAGCTCATCCCCACGAGTCTTTTAATTTCTGGGTGTAAAGGCAACCGAAGCCTTAGGCTTACTTCGGTCTTTTTCTTAAGCAGGATAAAACTAAGCAGCGCCATCAATCCTTGTGCGATAAGACTGGCCCAGGCGGCTCCTTTGATTCCCATAGCCGGGATAGCACCTTCCCAACCATAGACCAATAAAAAGTCTAATCCGATGTTCGCTAGTGCTCCCGTCGTTGCAATAATCATCGGCCAAAAAGTGTTCTGCAAACCTCTAAAAAGCCCAAAGACTCCGAAGGTGAAGAGCGTAAGCGGGAATCCCCACACCCTAATGTTGTAATAGTCTAAGCTGTATTGCAGTATTACTCCTTCTGCATTGAGCAGGCGAAAGATCACATCCACAAAAAAGTAGGTAGAGACCAATACGATTAAACTTAAAAGCACATTAAAATAAATGGCCTGAGCTGGGAAACCATCCAGCTGTTTTAGTTTGCCCGCGCCCAAATGTTGCGACACGATGGCTGAGATCGCGCTACGGCTTTGAGCCAAAACCCAAACCAGCATGGAGATAAAAGAGCCAACAACGCCCACAGCAGCCAGCGATTCTGTACCTACCACAGGAATATTTCCCACGATGGCTGCATCGGTGCTGGACAAAACCGGTTCTGCGATGCCCGAGAGTATGGCCGGAAGGGCCAATTGCTGTATGCGTTTAAAAGATATGTTGGTCTTCTCCATGGAAAGTTCAAAATTAGGCATTTGTCCCCGATGCACGTTATTCCAAAAGGCTAGAAAATGCCGTATCTTTCCAAAAAGTTGTTACCCTATTACCCTCGTGAATCGATTGTTTTTCTATCCGCTACCTGGCTTTAGAGCACTATGCTTTGTACTGTTGTTGCTTTGCTTAAGCTTCGATGGAATTGCGCAGGACTGTCCGGATATTACCAATCCTACTCCTGGGAGTTCTAATGTTCCTGTTACAACAAGCATCAGCTGGAACGCAGTACCGGGGGTAACCGGATACATCATTAGTTTGGGTACTACGCCGGGTGGCGGAGAGATCGTTAACGAGCAACCGGTCGGAAACGACCCCAATTTTACCCCACCTCTTGGCCTGCCGTCTAATACTCAAATTCATGTGACCATTATCCTGTTCTTTTTTGACCAACCCGATATTGTTTGCCCCAGCCAATCGTTTAGCACGGCCCTCGTCACCCAGGCCCCGGGCTGTGCGATGTTATCTACCCCCATGGATGGCGATACAGATGTGATAGTGAGCACCGATTTGTTTTGGGATTATGTACCATTGGCCACAGGCTATAGATTATCGATGGGAACAAGTCCTGGTGGGAGCGAATTATTGGACAACGTAGATCTAGGCAATGTGCTAAGCTATAGCCCAGCTGCCGACTTTCCGCCGGGAACGACCATCTATGTGAGGCTTCAGCCTTATAATGCGGTTGGCTTTGCCATAGATTGTTTGGAAGAATCGTTTACCACTGGAGAACTTGGCGATCCGCCGGGGTGTACGCAAATGATCTCTCCAGGAGACGGGGCGATAAATGTCCCGTTGACTCCACTTATAGAATGGGCTCCGGCTCCGGGGGCTATAGGCTATAGGCTGTATATTGGTTCTACGCCCTTCGAGAATGATGTAGTAGATGGCATCGTAATTACCGACACCTCGACCCTGGTTTTAGATTTTGACCCCAACCAGACCTATTTTATTCGCATCGTTCCATTTAATAAGGCCGGCGAAGCCCAAGGGTGTCCGCAAGAGACTTTTTCTACCCTATTGGGGTGTGGCCCTTATATCGATCCAGACACTGCAGAATTGATTGTTTTAAACCCAGAGATCGGCTTACCCGACCAAATTGGGATCTGCGATGGGCAACTGCCTACACGATACCAATCGCCAGATGTGGCCGATGGCTACCGTTGGTTTTTTGTGACCCCTACGGGCGCTGAAGTATTGATCTCTGAAGAGCGTTTTGTAGACTTAGAAGAAACAGGCAATTACCGTTACGAAGTCTATAACCTCACCGAGGGCGAAGGGGATCCCATAGAATGCATTAGCGAAAAGCCCTTCGAAGTGATCTTGTCTGGAATTGCCGCCATAGATTTTATTCGAAAAGAGGAAAACGCGACATTCTTTTATATAGAAATTGAGGTTTCTGGGGCGGGTCAATACGAATATGCCCTCGACGACATCGAAGGACCCTACCAAGACAGCAACGAATTTGGCGGCCTTTCGGAAGGGTATTATACCGTTTATGTTCGAGACAAAGGAGGCTGCGGAATTGCCCAAGAAGAATTTAGATTGGCTTATCCGCCCACCGGTTTTCCACCCTATTTTTCGCCCAACGGCGATGGCATAAACGATACTTGGCAATATGTGCCGCCAAGAGTAAACCCGCTACAGATACGTAGTATCTATATCTTCGACCGATTTGGAAAATTATTGTTCAATTTTGGAACGACTAGCCAAGGCTGGGATGGCAAATACAACAATAACGATATGCCCTCTGGAGGGTATTGGTACAGAGCGCTTACCCGCGATGGAGAAGAATACAGAGGGAATTTTTCGTTGGTACGTTAAAGCACCAATTCGTAGCAGTAAAAGGGATGTTCGCTTTGCTTTGGAAAGTAGATATTCCCTAAGCGGGTATAACCTCTAGCTTCGTAAAACTTTTGGTTGCGGGAGTTTTGGCTAAAGGTGTCTAGGCGCACAGAACTCCCCTTGGTGTCGCGCACAAAGTCTTCAGCATAATCCATGAGCTTCCGTGCCAATCCTTGATGCTGAAAGTCTGGATGCACCGCCAAACGATGGATGTAATAATTGGCTCCATCTGGGGTAAGCCATTTAATAGGATCGTACTCCTGATCTTTTAATGTTGAAATAGTAATGCAAGCCGCAATGCGGTCTTCCTGTATAGCGACAAACAACTCTTCGCGCTGCAAATCCGTCTTAAAAGCTTCGGGATTGGGATAATGTTCGTTCCATTGATAGATGCCCTCCTCGATCATTTTTCGAGCACAGGCTCTGGTAAGCTGTATGATGGATTCAATTTCTGATCCGGTTGCCGGTCGTATCATAAATAAACGTAGTTTTGTAGTAACACGCTCCCAGTAGCCCAACTAAATAACCTGATTATGAAGAACATATTGGTCCCCGTCGGTTCTACAGAAAACGGAATCACGAATTTAAGATATGCCGTTCAATTGGCCTCTATGAGTGGGGCAAAAGTCTACCTGATCAATATTTACAAAGAATTTTCTAAGGCCGGTGGTCTTAATAAAGTAACCCAAGTAGCCTTAGATGATAACGAAGCCCAATTGGCCGAGGTACAGGCTGCGGTGGATGTAAAGGATGTAGAAGTTGTGGCAAGGGCCATTAAAGGAAACCCATTTGAGGGAATCGCCCGAGTGGCAAAACAATTGGAAATAGACCTGATGGTGCTTTCGCCTCAGAGCTTAGACATCCGCGATGAGGTTTATCTAGGGACTACGACCAGCCGCTTGGTTCGATCTACCGACATCCCGATCCTGGTGATTCCGCATGGGTATATCTTTAGGAAGATAGAATCGATATTGCTTGCAGTTAAACGCGGCTATTTTGAACGCGAAGGCGCTTTAGAACCTTTAAAAACCATGGCGAGATTGTTTAGTGCGAAGGTCAACTTACTGCTTGTTCGCACAGCAGATGTGGCCGATGATGACACTCCTATGGACGCAGAACTTCAAGAGTTGCAAGCCTACACAATGGTAACCGACAATGCCACCATTTACCAAGGCGTTTTAGAGCACTTCCAAGAAAACAACCCAGATATGCTGTGTGTTTTACGACGAAAAAGAGGCTTCTTTAAGAAGCTTTGGGAGTCTAATGCCGTGATGAAATCGCAGTTCTTTACCTCCAAACCTTTGCTTATTTTACGAGGTGAACAATAAAAAATTTATTATTTTCGCAACCGCTAATCTATGGGGATGTAGCTCAGTTGGCTAGAGCGCTTGACTGGCAGTCAAGAGGTCGGCGGTTCGAGTCCGCTCTTCTCCACATCAAGCAGAAAATCCGTTTCGAGAGAAACGGATTTTTTTATGCCCCGAAGCCACCAAGCTTGCTTGAGGGGGTGCAGGGGCATAAAAAAATCTAAAGGAGCGTTAGCTCCGAACGGATTTTCTATTTGCAGTAGCGGAGTCACTGCGGTCCAACGAAGTTAATCCGCTCTTCTCACTGTTAAGATTTTACCAAACTTCAATTATTTTGTTTAACGTTTATGTATGTTTGCTAAACAAAATAAACCAACTATGAAAGCGATTACATTAACCGTCCTACTCGTTGCTGGCGTGGTAGTTAGTTCCTTTAAACCAATCCCTCAGGAATTTCAGGGCCAGGCTTTTTATTTTTCGAAGGCTAAAATGGAACTAGGAGATTGGGGCGCACGGCTAACAGAAGCCCAAAAGAAGCAGGTCGCTGCGCGTCTTAAGAACAGATTAGAGAAGACTTATATTCTCGATTTTAATAAGACGGAGTCTATGTTTTACGAAGAAGAGCAAGTAGATGCCATGTCTGGGGCTACCGATACCTGGGGAGCCAATTTTACCCGAGGCGATCAGTATAAGAATGTAAAAGAAAATATGCTGCTGCAGAGCCAAGAGTTTTACGGCAAAAAGTTTTTGGTAAAGGATAAACTCGCCTTAATCGACTGGAATATGGAGAGTGAGTCCAAACAAATAGGGCAATATATGTGCTTTAAGGCCACAGCCATGGTGCCAACGGATGAATTGGCCTGGTATGATTTTTCTTGGGACGACCTAAGAAAAAAAGAGGCCTCGGCCGATGCAGATGGGGAGACTCAAACAGAAGAATCCTTAACCGCAGTAGAAGCTTGGTATACCCTTCAAATCCCAGTGGGCCATGGCCCCGGAGAATACTGGGGTCTTCCTGGATTGATATTAGAAGTAAGCGCCGGAAATACCACCATGCTCTGTTCTAAAATTATGCTTAATCCCGAAGAGCCTATCGACATTGTTGCGCCAAGCAAAGGAAAAGAAATCACCAAAGAGGAGTATCAAAGCACCATCCAAGACAAGATGCGTGAGATGCGCGACAACCGTGGTCGACGTCGTAACTAGGCAAGTACAGACTAGCCGCTAGCTATGAGCCCGATAAAACAATTTTTATTGTTGTCGACCCTTTTGTTGGGGTTTACCTCTATTGCTCAAGTTACCTTACAAGGGGTGGTAAAAGATTCTCTAAGCAATCCGTTAGAGCTTGCCAATGTGGTTGCCTTTAATACCAATACCAACACCCTTGCCACTTATGGTATTACTAACTCGGAGGGGAAGTACTCCCTAGAGTTAGATTCAAATACCAATTTTAAGATCCAGGTTAGTTATGTTGGCTTAAAAACTTTTGAGGAGCTCATTACCACTTCCGATATAGATGCTAGCCGCGATTTTGTCTTGCAGGCAGATAACCAGCTAGACGAGGTTCAGTTGGTATACGAAATGCCGGTGAGCGTTAAGGGAGATACCATAGTGTACAATGCCGATTCTTTTAATACGGGCACCGAGCGCAAATTGGAAGATGTGCTCGAAAATTTGCCCGGCGTAGAAATTAATGAAGATGGACAAGTGGAGGTGGAAGGGAAAGTGGTTCAAAAACTAATGGTAAATGGCAAGGACTTCTTTGATGGCGATACCAAATTGGCCACTAAAAATATTCCGTCTAACGCAGTAGATAAGGTCCAAGTGCTACGGAACTACGCCGAGGTGGGTCAGCTTAGAAGTGTTCGGAACAATCAGGACAATGTAGCGATCAACATCAAGCTTAAAGAAGGAAAGGAAAATTTCTGGTTTGGAAACGTTACGGCAGGCGGAGGTTTCTCGCCCGAAAACGAATTGTATTTAGTACAGCCAAAGCTGTTCTACTACAGCCCAAAGTACACCATCAATTTTTTGGGAGACCTGAATAATACGGGAGAAGTTTCTTTGTCGCGTAGAGATTTGCGAGGATTTGGCGGTGGTTTTCAGGTCCCAAGCCGCAGTAGTGGAACCGATATAAACCTTGGCGATAATGGCCTTAACTTTTTAACCGACCAAAACAATGCCTTGGAAGTAGAAAGTAAACTTGCTGCTGCAAACTTTAGCTATGCTCCTAACCCAGGACTGGATATTAGCGGTTTTGGTATCTACAATAGCAGCCGCACGCTTTCCAAGAATTCGAGCTTTATTCGCTATACCAATCCCGAATTGGGAATCCCAGACGAAGCTATTGACCAGAACAGTCGTGAACGGTCGGATCAAGGCCTACTTAAGTTAAGCCTAGCTTTTCAGCCTAACATAAACAACCAACTAGACTACGATATACTAGGGCGAATGTCCAATGATCGTCAAGAGCAGTTTCAGACCTCTTCTGTGGTAGGAAGTACAGTGCAAATAGACGAGGTGGATCCGTATAGCATTCGTCAGAATTTAAATTACTACTATACTTTAAACGAGAACAACATTTTTGCGTTCGAAGCCCAGCACTTGTTTAAAGACGAAGACCCCTTTTATAACGCTATTTTGGATAACGATCCAGAGCAGGATAATCCTTTCGACAGTACGGCCGAGGCCTTAGGACTGGATACTACTCTGCCAAACTACGACTTTGCACAGGACCGGCGAATTAAATCTAACCAATTGGATGCCAAGTTGGACCACTACTTAATCCTAAACAAAAAGAGCAACCTTAATTTTACCCTAGGGACCATACTAAGCCGGCAACAGTTCGACTCTAATATCTTTCAGTTTTTGGACGATGGCTTGACGTTCGAGCCAACACCCATCATTAACGATGGAAAGGCGACCAATGATGTAGAGTACAACTTTAGCGATGTGTATCTGGGCGCGCATTATCGATTTAGATCCGGAAAATTTACAGTTACCCCTGGCTTGTCGTTTCATGCCTATGGAAATAACAACACCCAGTTCGGAGCGACTTATAAAGACAACATTTTTAGGTTCTTACCAGATATAGAAACAAGGATTCAATTTAAAAAGAGCGAAGCTCTTACCCTGCGCTATGACATGCGGAATCAGTTTACGGATGTCACTCGTTTGGCAGAAGGCTTAGTGCTAAATTCTTACGACGACATACAATATGGAGAGCCCCAACTGCAAAACGCCCTGTCGCATAATGTAAGCCTGATTTATACCAGCTTTAACCTCTTTAACTATACCAACGTATTTGCGCGGGCTGCTTATACCAAGAACATCGACCAGATAAGACGGTTGACCGATTTTGAAAGTGTGATTAGAACCAGCACCTTTTTTAATTCGAATTTTGCGGACGAGAACGTGAATGTATTTGGACGGGTGCAACGCACTTTTGGAAAGATACAAGCAAGCTTTAGAGCATCGTTTAATTACAGCAAGATAAACCAGGTAATACAAGGCACTGTTTCTCAAAACGAAGGATACACCCAAACCTATACCCCGGGAATTCGGACCAACTATAAAGTGGCGCCAAATGTAAGTTTGCGTTACCGTTACAGCCGGACGGACAATAATCAGGGGGGTGGCGAGACTACCTTCCAGACCCATGCGCCGTCTATCGATTTCGACGCGTATATCTGGAAAAGTTTGACCGTTAGATCTAACTACAGTTACACGGTTCAAGACTTAGGCAATGGTGACACCCAGTCTTTTCAAAATTGGGATGCAACCATTTCGTACCGTAAAAACAGAGATGCAAAATGGGAGTACGAGCTCCGTGCTACTAATTTGCTCAATATAGATTCGCAGGTGCAGAATAGAGCCAACGATGTGTCCGTTTATATTGCCGAGACCTTTATTCAGCCCAGGTTTATTACCTTCCGGGTAATATATTCGCTTTAACACTACACGGAATCAATTGCTTAAATGTAAAAGCGCCCGCAGTTGCACAGGCGCTTTTTCTGAGGCAAAAAAAGCAGGCTTTGGAGCACAGCCTAACGCCCAAAACCAGGATTCGTCATCGTATATAGTATATTACAGGCCGTTTGGATCGGGTTCGTAGTCTTCTTTGTCAATATCGGCGCTGGGGGAGCCAGAATCTGATGGGGTATTTAGATTTCTAAATTGTTGACGATAAGTATTTAGTTCATTTTTTAAGCGATTAATTTCAGTTTGTTGTTCTTGAATCGCTTTAACGATTACAGGGATGATCTCTGCATATCGGACTCCTAAAGTGGTATTTTCCTTTCTCTGAAATGACCCATTTTCATCTACCGCTTGCCAAGTATGTGTTTCAACAACTTCTGGGATGACTTCCAACAATTGTTGAGCGGAAAAACCCAGCATTTCGGGGGCCTGGCTATCTGGAACACGGGTGTTGCCATAGCTATTATTCTTCCACTGATAACGAATTGGCTCCAATTCCAGTAATGCTTCTAGCCCGTATTCGAGGGGTTCTACATTCTTTTTTAGTTGCATATCGGAGGTTTGAATTGTGCCGTTTGTAGACCAAACGGCGGACCATCTTTTGGAAGACCCCCCCAGACGCACACCATTGTCGTCTAAAGGGTTAAGACTCGAGGCCTCGATTAAAATTTCGTCCAAGCCGTCTGTAAGGTATTCGATGGATCCTGAAGCAAAAGTAGAGCCGCCTTCAGAGCCATTATAGTATCCTAACAAAAAGTTACGCGTATAGACGCTACCACCAGAGTCTGTAAAAGTAAGTCCGTTATCGGAATCAACAGATGGAAATCCATCACCAAAGTTTACATAATCGTCTGCGAGATTGGTTTGCATTACCATTCTACTATTGCCCTCAATATTTATATCTCCTGTACCAGCTCCGATAAAGTTGAGGTCCCTTGATCCAAGGCTGATTTCTGTTTGTTGTGTTAAGGCACCTCCCAGGCGAACAGTCCCTGAACTTTCTGTAAGTCCGTTCTCAAAGCTGTAGCTTCCTCCACCTCCACTGGGCAAGGTCACGGTATTTCCATTTTCAATAGATAATTCATTTCCCGAAATAGAAAGTATCTGGTCATCACTGCCGCCGGTTGCTTCTTGCCAAGTCGCATTCCCATCAGCATCGCTGGTAAGAACGTAGCCCGATTGTTCTTGGCCGTCTTCCAATCTAAACGTATAGGCTCCCGGAGATGGTGTGTCAAGCTCCTCCACGATAACGTTATCCACCTGCGCACCATAATCGAAATCACCGATGTATTGAAAGCGCAGCGAATAAGAATCTCCTGCAACCACGGCTACAGACCCGGTATAATTGGCATCATTGGCATCGGAGGTTAGATTTAGTAGAGTGGATTCCACACCGGAGTTGGTCTCATCAAAGAGTGTTACCGTAAAGCTGTCTCCACTATCAAAGTCCCTATAGGCATAATCAAAACCTATATCAATACTGCTTTGACTGGGGCTAAATGGCCCCACTACTAGGGTTTGGTTTTGGGAGCATCCGGCACTATAATTAATGGCAGCGCGATTACCCGCACAACTGGTACAGTCCAAATAAATGTTGGGATCTGCAGTGGCAATGTGCCAGATATCTGTTCCTGTGGTACAGGTATTCCCGGCACCAGTAAAATAATTGATGGTTCCTGATGCAAAATTTTCGGTGAACACTGTTATTGTGCTTCCCGATCCAGGCAGAGTTGTTGTTCCTTTGACGTGCAAAGTTGCTGTAGGATTTGTTGTGTTAACCCCCACCTGTGCAAAACCAATCGTGTTGATGATAAGTGCCAGGGGGAGTATTTTAAGCAGGCGATTATTCATCTTAGTACATTAAAGTTCTGGCCGAATTTATATTAATAATGTGAAGATCAATATGTTTTGAATGGGGGACTTGTACATATTCCGTAAATCCGTACATTAAAGGTCATTTTTAGTACCGAATTTAGAGGCATGTTTTAAGAGATGAATAATTTTTTAGTAATACCCATACTGGTTTCTGCCTTATTAAGCGCGTATTTTTTATTGAGGGGAAGCTATGGATCTGCAAAGCAAGTAATTGGATTTTATTTTCTGTTATTCTCAGTAATATTGACAAGTCTAAATTTGCTTTCTTCCAACCAAAAAACCATTTTCTCGGAAGCGGTAATCAATATCTTTAGCTTGTTGTTTTATGTTGCCCTAATTGCCATTCCACCAACCTTTTTGTTATTGGTTCGCAGGCTTTCTAAGTTAAAGGACGATCCGCTTTATGTGAAAACCCATTATTTCTTACCTCTTCTCTTGTTATTATGCAATACGATTTGCTTCTTATTTTTTCAAATTCAGACAGATGAGCAAAGTTTTTCCTATGAGGTTATGAGCACAGTGATGAATTATGCGAATTACTTGGCCATTTTATTGATCTTCCCGATTATGTTGATTTATTATATGATCACAGCGCTCCGAATTTACAGAACCCATCGAGCGGAAATGGATGATTTGTATTCATATAAAATTGGCTACAATAAAGCTTGGGTATTAAGTCACTTGATCGGATTTTTTGCTTTCATGTCTATGGTTTATCTTCTTTTTGCCGGAGATTGGGTGAGTTCAAACTTTTATCTATTATCGCAAGGATTAATAATATGCTACATACTGTTTGTTGCTTCAAGTGGCATTCGCATTAAAAGGCTGGATTTTTTAGTCTTGAAGGATAAAATTTCTCAAGAACCTCAGGAAGAAGTCATAAATCCTAGCAACTGGAATAAATTAGAATTGGATTTAATGAGGGTTATGGACCAGGAGCGACCTTATCTCGCAAGCGATTTAACCATATTCGATCTGTCAAAGTCTGTGGGGACCAATAGCAAATATCTTTCTAAAGTAATCAATCAACATATCGGTAAGAACTTCTCGACCTTTATAAATGATTATAGACTCGAGGAAGCAAAGCGTTTATTGGCAAGTAAAGAGGGTAATACTTTTACCATCGAAGCCATCGCTCAAATGTCTGGATTTAAATCAAAATCCGTTTTTAATGCATATTTTAAGAAGAAGTATCAGATGACTCCATCTAAATATCGCTCGGAAGTTAGATAGGGGTTTAAGTGCTTTTGGCACTTTACTAAAGGAAAAGCGTAACTAACTTGTCCAATATAATGTAAGCTTTAAAAGCTATGAGGTGTATATTTCCATTTATGCTGTTTCTAATGTTAGTTCCTTTGGTGGCGCAAGAGGCTGAGTTGCATAATGAGGAAGAAAAAAAGAAGGACAAGTCGCTTAGTTTTGCCCCTATTCCCTATCTGAATTATAGCCGCACAGGCGGCTTTGGATTTGGTGCCGTGCCTATGATCATGTATCCGGTGAATAAGAAGGACACCCTATCGCCCGATTCGCTCTCTGGCTTGGTAGGATTCTACACAACCGAAGGGAATTATGCCGGGATCTTTTTCCAACGGTTTTATCTGGCTGAAGATAATTGGCGGGTTCAAGCAGCCGGAGGATTTGGTTCCCAGGGGTTTCAGTTTATACCTGAGATAGGTGATATAGGAAACGATTTCATAGAGTACACCACCAATGGTAAATTCTTGTTGGTGGGCTTTCAGCGTAGAATCTATAAACAGATTTATGGAGGTATCAATTACGTTTTTATTGAGGTGGATACCGAATTTGAGGTGCCGGGTTTTGCCAGGGCCGAGCAATTCAATCAATTAATGTTCAAACTAAGCCGCGACAAGCGGTCATCGGTATATTATCCGGAGACGGGTTCTTTGGCCAACCTTACCTGGAAGACGACGCCAGAGTGGATGGGCAATGATACTGCTACCGACAAGCTCGACCTAGACTACAACCACTATTGGAGTACTAACCAAAAGCAGGATGTTATAGCTGCTAGGGCCCTTATAGGTATCGGCATTTCCGATTTGGTTTTCGAACAAAAGTATATCGTGGGTGGCGAAGACCTCAGGGGTTATACCCAAGGCGAGTACCGAGGCGATAATTTGGTGGCCGTACAAGGCGAATACCGTTGGAATCTTTGGAAAAGGATGGGCTTGGTAGGCTTTGCCGGGGTGGCCAGTACCTGGACATCAGGCGTGGATAACGACGAGGCATTATTTTTACCTTCCATAGGCGCAGGTTATCGATTTACGGCTATAAAGAAGAATCACTTCAACGTTGGGATCGATGCCGCTGTGGGCAAAGGCGATTGGGGAGTGTATTTCAGAATAGGGGAAGCCTTTTAGTGCGCTAAGATCTGGGGCATATACTAGTCGGCAGGCAGCCCTCAACAAACCACCTGCCTCAACTAGTCAACTAACCAAATTGTAACTTTTACTGCAATCGCTTTTTAGCGATTGGAATCGAACCTAGAAAACTGGGATTGTAGCTTAGGGCATATTTAGGCCAGAAGTAAGAGCCTCCGATTGGGGATTGATCTTCCTCGGTGTTAACCTAGGACGACTTACTTCTGGTCTTCCAGTGTTTTAGAGTCTGGCAACTCAAGTTAGGTTCGGTTGTCGAATAATGTGTTATTCGGACACAATACTACGATATAAATTTATAATGTACAAATGACACAATAATATTTTAACTTTGCATTATGAACCCAAAGCAACAGGTAGAACAACTTGCTAAAGAGATCAATAGTTACATCCCGGGGATGTCTATCGATTGTGTGCTTCTAGGATATAAGGAAGGGCGCATGCATGTACTGGTGCTTAAATTTAAAAATGCAGACCATTGGGCGCTCCCTGGAGGATTCATCAAAAAGGATGAAGACATGGAGCTCGCAGCCCAAAGGGTATTGTTTAGTAGGACCGGAGTCACCATCCCTTTTTTAAAACAACTTCGTGCTTTTGGGACCGTCAATAGAAGGCAGATCAATAAGTTTTATTCGCCCATCGATTATTTACCCTTTCCACAGGCGATTAAGGACTTTTTTAATGAGCGATTTATCAGTATGGCCTATTTGGCTTTGGTAAACCCGGAGACCTTCGTTCCGGTGCCTGATGACTTTAGTGAAGTGTGCGAGTGGCATCCTATTGGCGAAGTGCCCTATCCATTGATTTACGATCACGCAGATATGATCGATTATGCCCAGCAGTACATTCGGCAGCAAATAAAGTACCAGCCCATGGGGTTCTCGTTGTTGCCAGAGCGGTTCACCATGAATGATCTTCGAGGCTTATACGAGGCTGTTTTGGGCCACGAATTAGACCGTGCCAACTTCCAGAAAAAAATTCTCAAACTCGAGATCCTAAACCGTCACGAAAAACAGATGTCTGGTGGCGCACATAAGGCGCCGTACCTCTATTCCTTTAACGTAGAACAATACAACAAAACCCTCGAAAAGGGTCTTGGATTTATTTCCTAATATGTATGCGTGCTTCGTAGTTGTTCGTTCCTGCAAATTGCCGTAAATTTATGTTAAACTAAACCCTTGGAATGATAAATAGAAAGCAACTGATTGGGGTCTTTATGGCCTGGTTATGCGTCGTAAATTACTCTTTTGGACAAGAGGCTACAACAAATTTGGACGCTATGGAGTGGCGCTTTATTGGACCCGTTATGGGCGGGCGCGGCAGCTGTGTAGAATTAGACCCTAGAGACGATCAAACCTTTTATTTTGGATCTGCCGCAGGGGGAGTATGGAAAACCGAAGACGCCGGGCAGTACTGGGAAAATATTACAGACGGGTATTTAAATGTGGGATCGATTGGGGCCATGGCGATTGCACCAAGCAATCCCGATATCATTTATGTCGGAACGGGAGAGCCTCAATTGCGACACGATGTTTCCTATGGAGATGGTATGTACAAGTCTTCTGATGCAGGCAAGACCTGGGAGCACATTGGCTTGCCGGAATCCTACCATATTTCGAGGGTTAGGGTTCATCCGGACAACTCGGATATCGTTTATGTTGGAGTTTTGGGCAGTGCCTTTGGATACAATGAAGATAGGGGGCTTTATAAAACGATCGATGGCGGAAAGACCTGGAAGAAGGTGCTTTATAAAAGCGAAAAGGCTGGGGTAATCGATGTAATTATGGATCCCAATAACCCTGAAACGCTTTATGCTGCAACTTTTCAATTTATCCGAAAAGACTGGACTGTAGAAAGCGGCGGGGAAGATTCTAGGTTATTTAAGACGACCGATGGGGGTGAAACTTGGGCCGACGTATCTTCTAACAATGGCTTCCCACAGGAAATTTTAGGCCGGATGGGGTTGGCTATTTCTAAGGAAAATTCTAACATAGTTTATGCGCTTACCGATACAGAAACGGTCGATGGAATCTACCGCAGTGAGGATGGGGGTGAAAATTGGGAATTGGCTTCTGATAACGCAAACCTTACGGTTCGTCCGTTCTATTTTAATCATCTGTATGCTAGTCCGCATAATTCTAAAGAACTATGGGTGCTCACCAATAAGCTATGGCAAAGTTTGGACGGGGGTAAAACATGGAAACAACGAAGTGGAACCAAAGACGATTTTCATGATATGCTGATCGATCCGGTGAATCCTCGTAGAATGATAGCAACCCATGATGGAGGTACCATGGTTACCATGACTGCGGGTAAAACATGGAGTGGGACTTATACCCAAAGAACCACCCAAACCTATCGGGTCCATGTAGATAACCAATGGCCGTATAACGTTTATACAAACATCCAAGATTTAATTGGGTTTAAGGTGCCTTCTGCTTCATTCTGGGGCGGGATACCCCTGCAAGAAACCACGCTCTATGGGTCTAGCGAAGCAGGATTTGCCGTTCCACATCCCACAGACCCCAACATTATTTACCAGTTCAATGCCGTGTCTATGGGCGGTTTTGGGGGTTTTACGGTGACCAACCTAGCAGCACCATCATTTGCAGAGCGACATGTGTATTCCAATTGGGCATTCGGGACTCCGGCTTCCGAATTTAAATACCGTTTTGGCTGGATGTCTGCTGTTGCAACTTCTACTTGGGACGAGGATGTTGTTTATTATGGGGGAAATTATTTATGGAAGTCTACAGACAAGGGTATGAATTGGGAACAGATCAGCCCCGATCTTACCACAAACGATCCGGAGAAAATGAAAGTGCCTGGAGGCTTATTGGCCGTAGAAACTTCGGGAGCAGAGATCTATTGTTTGATTATTCGAATGCATGTATCCAAACACAATGAAGGCACCATTTGGGTAGGTACCGACGATGGACTTGTTCATCTCACAAAGGATGAAGGAAAAAACTGGGAGAACATAACACCCAAAGGACTGCCAGAAAACAGTAAAGTGGTAGAAATAATCGAATCTAACCACGATCCAGCCACAGCTTATTTGGCTGTTACACGCCTAAAAGGGGATGATGATCGTAAACCCTATATCTATAAAACCACCGATTATGGTAAGTCTTGGACCACAATATCCAACAACTTTCCACGAACAGAGATCAGCAGAACTATTTGTGAGGATGCTGTAAGGCCAGGCTTACTATGGGTAGGAACCGAGACCGGAATTTTTTACACCACAAATGATGGCGCTTCTTGGAGTCGTATGGAAAATGGATTTCCTCGAACACCAGTCTATCATATTACCCAGAAGGAGGAGGATTTGGTCGTCGGGACGCATGGCCGTGGTATTTATGTACTAGATGATGTAACCCCTTTTAGGGAGATGACCAACAGCGACAATAAGTTGTTCAAGCCACGCGATACACACCGCTTTGGCTATATGTGGTGGCAAATCTATGGCGGAGGAGTATACGAAGGACAGAAAAATTATTTTGTGCAGAATCACAGACCAGGCCATACCTTTTACGAGCTCGGGATGGTAAATGGAGAGATGAAGCGCAAATACATCGATGCTGGGGATGCCAAGGCCAATGGTGTGATCATCTATTATAATCTGGGAGAAGATACGGACGATGTTGCCTTAACCATCTTAGATGAATCGGGAGCTGAAGTGATCCGTTATGAGGGCGATCAGATTTCTAAAAACAAGGGACTCAATCGCTTTGTGTGGGATACACGATACCCAAACGCATTGGCGATTCCAGAAAAACCCAAGCCAAATGTTCGCCCATTCGGTAAACCAGGCGAATACAAGGTCAGGCTCGATGTAAATGGACAAAGCCAGACCGAGGTATTCAACGTATATATGAATCCTAACGAATCCTATACCCGGGAAGAGGCAAATGCACGTTTCGAATTGTGGATGCAGATCAGGGATAAATACAGCGAAGTGAGCGAGGTCATTATTCAATCTCAGAAGATTGTAAAAGAAGTATCGAAAAAGGCTAAATCGAAAAAGCAGAAGGAGTTGGCAGATTCTATAAAAGCGGCAGCCAAAGAGCTGGAAAGCAGCATGACTGCGGTAGGGACAACCTTGGTGCAAATAGCCAACGAACGCTCCAAATTGCTTGCAAAGATTCAGGGGGTTAGCGAAATGCTCATTTCATCGGAAGGACCGCCTTCGCAAGGAGCTACCGAGGCATGGGCCGATTATGAAACCGCCATCGATTTGGAATTGGAAAAATGGCAAAAGGTTATTGATAGCGACCTCCAAGAATTTAATAAATTAAAATAGTAATTCATTTTCTTAATCTAAGGCTGGGGTCGAAATCGAAACCGGCCTTTTTCCTTTTAACAGACGAATTCAACTTGTTCATCAAATATCATTATCTTTAAATGCATAACCCACATTTATGAAGAAATCATACTTTCTGCGTGCCTTGGTTTTTATTTTTTGCATAGCCATTTCAGCCTCAGGAATTGCACAGGATGCAGATAGCACAGCAGTAAAAGAAGAATACCCATATATATTGCCTATTCTAGGTAAGAAGGCTTACGAAAAAGGCCATCGATTGCAATTGCCTTTTGGGTTTTCTGTTAGTACATTATTTAACAAACAAGGCATTATTCTGGACAACTTCTCGATGGCATTTACACAGAACGATGAGGTGCCAGACTTCGAGCGCTTGCAACCTATTAGCGATTTAATCGTGTTTGGACCATCGGATGGCCGTATAAACACCCTAAATTTTAGATTCGACACTTGGCTATTACCTTTTTTTAATGTGGGAGGCTATTACGGACGGGTTTGGGGTGAGCAAACAGTTACTTTAACCGCGCCTATCAATTTGGAAAGCGTTACGGATATCACAGGGCAGTACTATGGCTTTAATTTGCTGGGAGTCGTGCCGGTTGGCCCAGTTGTATTGTCTGCAGATTACTCATGGTCTTGGACTACTAACGAGCGATTGGACAAACCAGTGTTGGTCGAGGTTAGCGGAATTAGGGTAATAAAGCGCTTCCTCAATAAGCGACGACCAGACCGGTTTTGGGCTGTTTGGGCAGGAGCACAATTTCAGAAGCTAGACAACCAAACCTCCGGAAAAATAGATTTAAAAGAAGCACTGAACATAGAAGAAGGATCTATAGACGAACTGGATAACCAATGGGATGCCTATAAAATGACCCCCGCCTATGAAGACTTACCAGCAGGAGAAAAAATTCGGCAAGAAGCGGCTTATCAGATAATTCGAGGCGCAGTGGTAGGATTGGCAGAGACCACGGTACATTACAAATTCGAAAAGAGATTAGAGCACGAATGGAATATGGTTCTTGGTGGGAATTACCAATTTAACGATCATTGGCAGGCGCGATTGGAGTACGGGTTTTTGCAAAGTAAACAACAGGTAATGCTGATGATGACCTATAGATTTGGCCTATAACTAGCACATAATGAAACCATTTTACAGACGCAGACGATACATTATCATGGGGGCAACTCTGCTAGTGATATTAGTGGCTGGTCTGTTTGCAAATTCTATTTTAGCCAATTACGTAGAAAAGGCCATTAACGAAGATTTTGCCTTGGTCAACAAAACAGACGAGTATCAGATGACGGTGGCCGACGTGGATGTAAATATCTTTGGAGGCTCTATTACGATTCATGACATACAAATTCGACCTACCGATTCATACCGGAAATTATTCGAAAACGGAGAGACACAAGAAGAGGTACTTAAAGAGATGGTAGTTCAGCGAGCAGCCTTAGAGGGCTTGGCTCTTTATAACTTTCTGTTTAATAAAAAGCTTATTATCGACAGAATTGCAGTGAGCGAACTTCATTTCAATATTATTCGCCCTAAGGACTATGTTAAGGTAAAGTCGTTAGATCGAGAAAAAAAATCGTCCTTCTCGCTCGATTCAATTTTCATTCCCGGAATCCATCAGGTAGATTTAAACGAGATGCTGATAGAGAATTACGGGATGCATACCTTAAACGGCAGCACCCAGGACACTGTAGGTTCTTATACCGGTAGCGAGTTTAAGGTGACGGGTTTCGATATGGTCGAATCTGAAACAAACGGATTTTTCCATTTTGATAATTCGCAGATAGAAGTTCACTTAGAGCAGCAGCGGTTTAATTTAAACGGGGGTTTATACTATATGGCTTTCGAGCAATTGCATTATGCCCTAGACGAGGACTTGATCGCTATAGACGGCTTCGAGTATGCGCCCATTGTTTCGCAGCAGGCAGTCGCAGATAGCCTGCCCTTTACCACAGATGTTATGGATACCTATATCAAACACCTAAACATATATGGCTTTAAGTTTCGATCGGCCATTGTTTCTGGGGCCCTTGACGTGGATTTGGTAGATGTAGATAGTCTAAACATCAATTTATTTAAGGACAAACGCAAGCCGTGGGACATGGATAAAAAACCCAAATTGCCACATCAATCCTTAAAGGAATTAAAACAACCGTTACACATCGATTCTGTGCGGCTTCGCAACACGCAGTTTGTGTACACAGAGCGTTTGCCAGAGACTGACGCCCCTGTTCGGGTAACCATCGACAATATAGATGCAAAACTAGAGTACATCACCTCTATTAAGGACAGCCTCGAGACAGATAAGCCCATGGCTTTAGAGATGAACGCAGATTTGTTAAACTCACTTCCGTTACAAGCCAACTTAAGTATGCCCTATAACAAATCGCAGTTTAGGTTTTGGGGAACAACCAGCGGCGCTACAAATTTTACTAAGATTAATCCAGTGGTTTTTCCAGCCATAGGAATCAAATTTGAAGGTGGAACTTTAGATGGGATCTCTTTCGATGCTTGGGCGTCTAATACGCATATGGACGGGAATTTTATTTTAAGGTATACAGACCTAGAGGTGGAGATTTTTAATAAAGATGCATCTAAAGAGAACAAGACGGTTTCTTGGGTGGCCAACTCCCTCGCCAAACGCTCGAATCCAAACAATAGAGGCAAGTTAAGTGTAGCTAAAATCAACCAAGACCGATTTATGTATAAAGGCATCGGGAATTACCTTTGGAAGGGAATTCAGTCTGGGGTGGTAAATTCTGTGATTCCCTTTGGCAACCGCAAAAAAATCAAGAATTAGGATAAGAGCGAGATTCGTGTTCTTAAAATCTCGGGAAATAAAAACCTTCCTTTTTTGTAAATTTAGTAGATATAACCAACCGACTACCTTCATGAGGCCATTTTATAAGTCTTTTTGCTGGGCATTATTTGTTCTCCTTATTGCGCCTTCGGCCTTAGGCCAAGACAATTACAAATTCGAGAATTTTGGTAATAAATCCATCTTGCTAAATGGAAATGTAACTGGAAGCGTGTCCGATTTAGGAGCTACTTTTTACAATCCCGCGCGTCTGGCACTCATCGAAAATCCAGGTTTTACTATTAATGCAAAGCTGTACGAACTTCAGAAGATTAAGATTGAAGACTTTTTGGGCAACGGTTTTGATGTAAGCGATTCAGACTTCAACGGCCTGCCCAGTATGGTGGCGGGGACATTTAAGATTAAGTCACTGCCAGGACACGTATTTGCCTATTCTTTTATATCCAGAATGCGCTATGAGGCAGATACCGACTTTGACACTGGATTAGTAGAAAGCGATGTTACCGATATCTACCCGGGAGAGGAGTTGTTTTCTGGCCGCATTATTTTAGACCGAAAAATAAAGGATGAATGGATAGGAATTAGCTGGGCGACAAAGCTCAAGACAAACTTTAGCGTAGGGGCATCATTGTTTTTGTCCACTTTTGAGAATAAAGGCTATAATCGTTCGAGATATACAGCATTTACCCAAGAGGAGACTTCGATTATTTATAATACAGAGATTGGTTTTAACCAGAAGACATATGGTTTAATTGGGAAGGTTGCTGGCGCCTGGAGCCTACCAAAGGCGGACTTGGGGGTAACGGTACATCTACCTTTAATAGGCATTATCAACGAGGGCAGTTTTAGATACGAGGAATCTCTAGCCGGCGGTGGCGCAGAGTATGACCGCTTTACTTTTAACAATCTAGACAATTTAGATTCTACCAGAAGAACACCTATAGGTGTTTCGGCGGGTACAGGCCTTAAGTTTGGCAAACATACGGTCCATTTAAACGGTAGTTGGCACGGAAAGGTAAGCGAGTTCGACTCGATAGAGATACCTCCCTTGGAAAGTGAAACAGAGGAACCACCGGAGCTTCAGTTAACCACCCAATACAAAGACATCTTTAATTTTGGTGTAGGAGCAGATTTTTATCTTTCGGATCGATTTGACTTTTATGCGAGTTTTTCGACGGATTATTCTCCGGTAGTTAAAAATGCCACCCTAGTCGATGTGCTCAACGATCGAGGTGACGACATTAACCTTTCGACAGATTACTTGCATTATGGTTTTGGCATAAACCTAGCCTCCAAATGGGCAGACCTAACTGCTGGAGCCGTTTATTCCAAAGGGCAAACAGATTTTATTTCTAATATCGAATTTCCTTTAGCAGACCAAGATGATATCGGGATCGCCAGTATAGAAATCATCCGCTGGCGTTTTGTATTTGGTATAGAAGTGCATTTATTTAACAAAGCAAAGAAGGACTTGGGTTTAGACGAATAAAGGCCTAAGCTCAGTCTAGCTTCTGTAGTTCTTCTTTAAAGGGGAGATGTGGGTCTAAAATTTCTAAGATCAATCGCTCCAATTGCACTAAAAATTCCTTAAGGACTGTAGCATCTATCGTTTCATCAGAATTTCTAGAAGTGGCCTTCTCCTTTTTACCAAAATTCATCAGGCCTTCTTGAATGTTTTTAAAAGAAATTATCCCTGCGGTAAAAGGCATTGGCAGGCCATGATCTTTAACCAGTAGGGCATATGTCAATACCTGGATCGCCTTGAGGTAGTCTGTAGATTCGGTTAATAATTCCCAATCGTAAATCTTTAAATTTTTGGGTTCGGCTTTACCGGTTTTATAATCAATAATCCTGATTTGTCCATCATATCGGTCGATACGATCTATAGTTCCTTTGAGTTTTATAGGGATGTTTAACTTCGGAAGAGCGAGGTCCATCTCTAATTCCTTCTCTAAGGCCACTATGGTAATCTGATGGCCTTTTTCGAGCATGGACTTGTCTAAGGCTATTTGCTCTTGCACAAAGCGTTTGGCTACCTCGAAAATCAAAAGGTTCTTCCCTCTGTCAAAACTCCCTGCTTTAAAGAATTCGATAAATTGGGTGCGCATCTCACCATCGATCTTTTGTTCCATGGCATCCAAATGCGCCTTACTAAGAGGTTTATCGACCAATGGACTATAGAGGTCCTCTAGCACTTTATGGACTGCCTGCCCCATAGTGTTGGCGGCAACCTCTTCTTCTAATTGATCTGCTTCCCGAATACCGATTACCCGATCGAAATAGAATTGCAAAGGGTTGTACAAATAAGAAGTAAGGGCAGAAGGCGACCAGCCTTTTTTGCATATTGCCTCCAATCGCTCGATCACTTCTGCATTTTTCTCGACCTGAGCCTGTTCTGGACTGGCTGTGCTAAGTACGGGTGTGGATAGTGTTTGTTGTTCGATTTGGTGCTCGGGAAGGTCATCGAATAATAATTGCGTGATATATCGGCTAGGCTCCCCAGTAGTAAGCCCATCGGCGCTACCGTTGTAGCATAGCTGTATTTTTTTGGCCCGCTGAAGAAGCCGAAAAAAGTGATAGGTATAGATGGCATCTTTGTCCTGATAGGTAGGCAACGCGAATACGGTCTTCATATCTGCCGTGATATAAGAAGAATTAGAGCGACCTGCTGGTAACACGCCTTCGTTGACAGAAAGCAAGATGAGCTGTTCGAAATCTAGAACGCGCGTTTCTAATACGCCCATAATTTGTAGTCCATCATACGCGTCTCCCTCAAAATCCAAGTTCTCTTGTTTTATGACTACTTCCCATAAGCTTACTAGGGCGGGTAGCTCATGGAGAAAATCGGTGGTCGCCACTTGTAGCGCCAGCTCGTCTAAAAGCCCTTTTAGTTGATAAGCTACTTGTCGCTCTACCCCACTTATGCTTTTATCATTCCATGTTTGTTCGATAAAGAAAGAGGCTGCCTCTAGCGCCCGAGAAGCAGATTGCTCTGGATTGGATAATATTTTTTTCAATACAGGCAATTTTGTTGCTGGGAGGTAATCGAGGAATTGCTCTAATTGGATACTCGATCTATTATCTTGGTTCATTCCATCGACAAGCAGTTGCACTTCTGGAAATACTCGTCGGACTACGGCAGTGTCGAGTAATCTAAACAAATCCTTGTAGTACCAATTGCTGCTTTTTTGGCTGTGAAATATAAATAACTCCTGAATCCATCGGGTAAGTGGCATAGAATCTAGTGGTGCCCCCATGGTGATGTTTATTCGATCCAATTCTGAAGGTAGCGAGAGCAACAATGGTTCGAGCAATCTTTCATCGGCCAAAACTACCGCCGTTTTATGGAGGGTGGCTGCATCTAATTTGCCCAGCCAATCTCCAACGTATTTAACCATGAGTTGTTGATTAGGGGCATTGGAGATGGTAATCTGTTTTGGCGATTGGTAATTCCTTTTGGGTTTTGGAGTTGGATTTTGACGATAGAATTTCCATTGGTCAAAATAGCGGCGCATAAAGCGGGAGGCGCCATGAAGTTCTTGTTTATAAAAATAGGCATCCACATCCCAATAGACGTCGGCAGAGCCATTTTCGAGCAGAGCTTGCGTTAACTGTTGTTCTGCCGCATTCAATGCGTTAAAACCGATAAATATGTGCTTTTTAGATCGGTGCGCCGTCATATAATGCTCTATATCTTCGGCTGCCTGCCGGTACACCATCCCTTGATACCCACAATTTAGTTGAAGCAAGTGCTTCTGTAGGCTCTTGTAATAACCTTCCAATGAAGCCCAAAATGCTAGGTACTTTTCGGCAAGGTCTTCAGACTCTGCCTCGACGCTCCATCGCTCTAATGTTTTAATCTCCTTTAGGTAGTCAAAAAAAGAAGTGCTTGGCACCAAATAGCGATCCAACTCGTTAAAGTCCGCCAAAACCGTACTAGACCATTCACAAAAAGTAGCGAAGCCATCCTTGGGCGATGTAGAAGTAGTGGTAAGATATGCTTTATAAGCTTCTATCAAAAGAGCCTCTCCACTGATCAATTGCAAACCAGACACTGCGGTTATCAATTGTTCTATGCTGATAATCTTGGGTGCAAATCCGGCATGTCTTGTTTGGGCTTTTAAATAGTGCCGCACAAAGCCACAGGCCCGCTTGCTAGGAAGTATTATAATTAGGGACGACCAATCCTGATGTTCTTGGCCAATTTGTTCTAGGGTTTCCTCAAGGAAGCTTGTCATACCCTAAAAATAAAAAAGCCGCTCCAATTGGAGCGGCTTTTATTATTGAAAGTGACTATTATTTAGTCTTCCTTTAGAATGATTTCTACACGACGGTTAGTTCGTCTTCCTTCTCTAGTGTTATTAGAGGTAAGTGGACGAGACTCTCCGAATCCGCGAGAGGTAAGTCTGTTAGAAGCAACACCTTGGTCGATTAGGTAAGCTACTACAGCTGCAGCTCTACCCTCAGACAATGTCTGGTTAGAAGCTTCTCTACCTACGCTGTCAGTGTGACCGTCGATATAGAACTTACTAGTTGGGTACTGCGCTAAGATGGCAGCCGCATTGTTAAGTACTGTTAGTGAACCTTCCTTTAAGGTAGTTTTTCCTGTGTCGAAAAGAATGGTCTTAGCATAATCGCTTAGTGCGTTACGAACTTCGATTGTAATTTCTGGACAACCTTGGTTAGCAACAGTACCAGCTACGTCAGGACAAAGATCATCTTTATCTGGCACTCCGTCACCGTCACGGTCTGGCCATGGGCATCCGTTGTTCTCTCTTGGACCTGCTTCATTAGGACAGTTATCATCTGGATCGGCGATTCCGTCTCCATCAGTGTCAGGACATCCATTGAACTGAGCCAAACCTGGTGTAGTTGGACAAGCATCTTGTGGATCAGGGATTCCGTCACCATCAGTGTCAGGACAACCGTTAAACTCGGCTAGACCTGGAGTATTAGGACACTCATCTTGACGATCTTCGATTCCGTCACCGTCGCTATCAGGACAACCATTGAATTCTGGAAGACCAGGAGTCTCAGGACATTCGTCATCTACGTCGTAGATCCCATCTCCGTCAGTATCTTTTCCTCCGAATTTGAACAATACCCCAACAGAGTGCTGGAAGTGAATGATCCCATAAGAATCTTCGAAAGCGTGCTTGTACGTACTCTGGAAGTTGATTCCTACGTTCTCTGCTACCCAAAAGTTAACGGCAGCCAAGGCGTTGGCAGTACCAAACCCGATGTCATCTACCCAAGTGTAACCACCACCAATACCAATAGAAGGATCGAACCAGCTACTGTTTAATGCCTTGCGGAAGCTATACTTTACTTCACCATCAGCAGCATAGTAGTTAAGGTCATCCACTCTGGCATCACCTACTTTATCAATTCGGTTGATAGATCCAGCAGCAGTGAATGTAAATCCGCTACCCATGTAACGACCTACAGAAACACGTGAAACTGATGGTAGGATACTCCAGTGATCGTTCAAGTTAAAATACTCGTCGAAGAGGGTTCCTTTAACAACGTCATCACCAATTACGGCAGGTAGTCTTCCGTTATCAGTAATACCGACTGGATAAACATCAATGGCATTAACACCAACCTCTATAGCCCAAGGGTTGTTTTCGTCTTGCGCATTCGCTACCCCAAGTGCTAAGAATAGTAAGGCAGCAGCTAAAATACTGTTAAGATGTTTCATATTCGATTGTTTAATTTTTTTAAGTGTTAATAGAGCAAAAGTAAGTTGTTAACATTTATTAACAAAAGCAAATCTATTAAAATTTTTTGGAATTACGTAAACCCTCTTGTCTAAAAGGCTCACGCAGGATTGTTAAATTCCTAAATTCTTCTTCACTTTGTTAAAAGCTTCTATGGCTTTGTCTAAATGTTCTTTGGTATGCGCGGCCGAAAGTTGAACTCTAATACGAGCTTTCCCTTTTGGCACAACCGGAAAGAAAAATCCGATGACGTATATCCCCTCATCCAGCAGCTGGTCTGCCATAACCTGCGAAAGTTTGGCGTCGTATAACATCACAGGGACGATGGCAGAGTCGCCATCGATGATGTCAAAACCGGCCGCTTTCATGCCTGCTTTAAAATAATTGGTGTTTTCTTCCAAGCGATCACGCAATTCTGTATTGTTGGAAAGCATATCGAATACCTTTATAGATGCTCCCACGATGGCAGGCGCCAAAGAATTCGAAAATAAGTAAGGACGCGAACGCTGGCGCAGCATCTCGATGATCTCCTTTTTCCCCGTAGTATAACCTCCCATGGCTCCGCCAAGGGCTTTCCCTAGGGTTCCAGTAATGATATCTATACGACCCATTACTCCTTTTTCTTCTAGCGTACCCCGTCCTTTAGGCCCTATAAAGCCAGTTGCATGACATTCGTCTATCATTACCAAGGCGTCGTATTTATCTGCCAAATCGCAGATATGATCTAAAGGCGCAACTAAGCCGTCCATAGAAAACACCCCATCTGTAACGATAATCTTGAAGCGAGCTCCTTTTTCGTTGGCTGCTTGCAGCTGTCGCTCTAGGTCTTCCATGTCATTATTCTGGTAACGGTAGCGAGCAGCTTTACATAGACGCACCCCGTCGATAATAGAAGCGTGGTTGAGTGAGTCGGAAATAATGGCGTCCTCTGGCCCTAGCAAAGGCTCGAAAACTCCGCCGTTAGCATCGAACGCAGCGGCATAAAGGATGGTGTCCTCGGTTCCGTAAAAATCGGCAACCTTTTGTTCTAGTTCTTTATGAATGTCCTGCGTTCCGCAGATAAAGCGAACAGAAGACATCCCAAATCCATGGGTGTCCATGGTGTCTTTGGCAGCTTGAATTACATCGGGATGCGACGATAGGCCTAGATAATTGTTTGCGCAAAAGTTAATGACTTCTTCACCTGTCGAGATGGTGATCACAGCATCCTGTGCAGAGGTGATGATTCGTTCTTTCTTATACAGCCCGGCCTCTTTAATGGCGGCTAGTTCTTCCTGTAGATGAGCTTTGATTGATCCGTACATAATGTGCTAAATGTTCGGTTCAAATTTAGACTTTATTTATGAGAATTTCGGGTTCAGAACAATAAACCAAAAGCATGTTTTCTACTCGATACCCCATGGCTTCTAGCGTCATTTTATAAGATTGAATTTGGTCTACATGATCTAACGAGGGTTGTCCGGTCTTATAATCGATAAGCGTAGTAGCTCCTTCTGGATTTACTTGAAATCGATCTGGGATTAAAAAGGCGTCTGGGGTAATCAGTTCTTGCTCGTTATAAATACGATCTGTTTTGTTGAAGAAACAAGACAAGTCCGGATGGCTTACCATCGATTTCACTCTGTTTTCGAGCTCTAAAATGAGGTCCGAGGCATATAAATTTCGCTCATTCAATAATTCTAAAGCCACCGTGAGATCAGATTTATCGTAAATTTTTGCCATCACCTCGTGCAGTAAAGTACCAAAAGCTTGTGCCTGAGTCAACGATTCGGACTCCAATCTTGGCCTAATCACAAATCGCTTTGCCCGTATCGCAGGGTCGGAAACCAGATAAGGCACCTTGTAATTGTTGTTTGGCGCTTCTTCTTCCGCAGGAAAAGATACCGGGCTTCCCCAGAGGTATTCACTTTTACCCTCCTGCCAAATCCCCTTCCCTCGTAGATAAGATTGAATCAACCCGAAACACGATTCGAGATCTGCCCCTTTTTGCTTACCCCCGCTTAGCAAGTGTAATTCTAATTCGGGCCTAGTAAGGGCGACATAAAGCAAATTGACCATGTCTAACTGTACTTGCGATTGTGTAGCGTTGTAAATTTCGGCTCCCTTTTGTCCGTATTCGTTCATTTGTTTGGAGTACCTCATCCGTACTTCATCAAAACCGTGCTCGTCTAAAGGATACCAAGTTGTGTCCCACCGTTTGGGCGCTGTGTCCGATTCGATAAAAGGAACAATTACAGCCGGAAATTCTAAGCCCTTAGCTTTGTGGATGGTCATAATGCGGACGCCGTGCATCCCGCCCATGCCTTTTGCGCTGGCCTTGTCCTTTTTTAATTCCCAATAATCTAAAAATCCGGAGATGGTTGGATTGCCCTGTTTTTGAAAGTCCATAAGCAGATCCATAAAAGCCACAATGGTCGGGTCTGCCGTATGTTCTATTTCTAATGCGCCTAAAACATACTCGGCGGTGTCTAATAATGGTAAGTCTTGGTAGTCTTCCAAATTGAAGGATTTGGCCTTAGGAGATAGCAACTCCTTCCAACTATTGGGAGCCAACGTTAGCCCCTTCTTTAAAAAAGTGTGCTGGTCGATCTCTATTTTAAAATGGCGATGCAAAAAGAGCAAGACCTCTAGTTTAAATTGTTGGTTGGCAGGTGCATCTAACAATCTTAGACAGGAAATGACACCCTGTATCACCATGGCATTTTTTAGCAACAAGGTTTCTTCGGAAATCACAGGGATGCCTTGCTCTAGTAGTTTTTGACCCAGTAAAACACCCTCTTTAACTTTTCTAGTAAGTATGCAAATGGCATGATACGGAAACCCTTGCCGTTGTAATATGCCTATTCGTGCCAGAACAGCAGAGGCATAAGATTCTTGGCGGTCTGCTACTTTTTCGCCTTCTACAAAAGTTAAGCTTACATGGCCTCCATCACCTCCTTGGGCTTTTTGTTTGTTACCCGATACATAAAGTTTTTGGTAGTCTTTTTGCAGAAGCATCCCACCTACATGTTGAAAGAACTGATTGTTGAAGGCAACAATCTCTTTGGAACTCCGCCAGTTAGATTCTAATTGAATTACCTGAATTTGCTCGGGGCTTAAAGAGAAAGGCGGTCTATGTTGATAAAGATCCACAAATTGTCGCGCTTGTCCGCCCCGCCAACGATAAATGGCTTGTTTGGCGTCACCAACTACAAGTAGGGTTCCAGGCTCGCCGTCCGCATCTAGTTGGGTTAGACTATTTTCTACGAGAGGAATCAGGTTGTTCCATTGCATCTGAGAAGTATCCTGAAACTCATCGATAAAGTAGTGTCGGTAGCGTTCACCAAGACGTTCGTAGATAAATGGAGCCGGTTGCGTTTTAATATGTTCGCCAATTAGCAGGTTGAAATCCGGGATAAACATCAAATCTCTTTCTTGCTTTACCTCCTCCACGGCTTGGCGGATAAGGTGCAAAGTAGCTGTGGGGGCCAGCTGTTTGATGATGTTTTTGTTTCGTTGCTCCTCGAATACCCAGGCTCTGATTTGCTCGTAACTTTTTGTGTGTTCGGAGAGCAAACTATCTAGCTGTGATTTAATAGGTTCGTTCGGCCCACTCTTGGTTACCTTATAAAGCTTTTTGTTCCCCTCTAGCATTCCCGTCTTAAAGGCACTATCTAAGGTCTTAACCTCGTCTACTCCTTCCAGGTATTTATCTATGGCATTGCAAAAGTGATGAACAAGTTCTGCCCGCTCAACGCCTGTTGCCAATATGTTAGACCAGACCGTTTGGGCGGTTTGTCGAACCGATATTCTGATAGCCGTGTTTCTTGCCTGAAGAATGGTCCGCAGGCCTTCAAAATCCGACAAGGTCTTTTGTTTGATCAAGTCTAGATGTGGTTGCTCTACTTCTTTGAGCACATCTGGAGCCGCTTCTAACAGATCAAAACTGATGTTCCAACTTGTACCTCTTTCCATTTTAAAAAAGGTGAAATCGAGTAAGAGTTTGGTGATTTCTTGGTCCTTCCCGGCCTGGTGGATCACACGGTCTACAGCTTCTTCCAAATAGCGGTCTACTTCTAGGCTGATGTCGGTATGCTGCCCAATCTTTAGGTCTTTGGCAAAAGTGCGGACGATGCGATGGTTAAAACTATCGATGGTCTCTACGGCAAACGAAGCATACTCGTTTAATAGCGCCTTGATGCTGCGTGTTGCTTTGGCCTGTAATTGGGCCCTATCCAATCCTGTAGCTTCCTTTAAGTCCGAAAGCATCTTACAGCTGTCAGGGTCTTTGGACAGATCGATAAGCGTGTGCACTATGCGTTGCTTCATTTCTGCCACCGCCTTGTTGGTAAAGGTTAGGGCCAACATAGAGCGAAACTCGTAAGGATTAGAGCCACCGAGTAATCGGGTGAGATAAGATCGAACAAGCGAATAAGTCTTCCCGCTTCCGGCGGAAGCATTGTAAACTAATAAAGAAGGAGTTGGGTCGTTGTTCAAAAAGCAGTTGTTTGTCCCTATAAAGATACTATTTGCTCTGTCTATGGCTCTATAAATATCTTATAAATTTGATAAGATAGGAACCCAGTTATATTGCGTATTTTTGGAGAAGAAAGTAGAACTAAAATCATTTACTATGTCATTCCAATTACCAGCATTAAACTATAGCCACGATGCGCTGGAGCCGCATATCGATGCGCGCACCATGGAGATTCATCATGGCAAGCACCATAACGGATATACAAACAACTTAAACAATGCCATCGCCGGCACTGATATGGAGGGTAAATCCATAGAGGAAATCTTAAACGGCATGGACATGAACAATAAAGCGGTTAGAAACAATGGCGGCGGTTATTATAACCACTGTTTGTTTTGGGAAGTGATGTCACCAAATGGTGGTGGAGCTCCTAGCGGCGATTTGGCTGCAGCCATCGATGCTGCCTTTGGAAGTTTCGACGCATTTAAAGAAGCCTTCTCTACTGCTGCCAAAACCCAATTCGGATCTGGATGGGCATGGTTATGCGTACACCCAGGAGGCAAAGTGGATGTATGCGGAACCGCCAACCAGGACAATCCTTTAATGCCCGGCATCGGTTGCGGAGGAACGCCTATTCTTGGATTGGATGTTTGGGAACATGCTTATTACCTAAATTACCAAAACCGTCGACCAGATTATGTGTCGGCCTTCTTTAACGTCATCAACTGGGACGAGGTAAGCAAGCGCTACGCTGCCAACTCATAATACCAGCATTTTATAGATTAGAAAACCCTGCCTTATGGTGGGGTTTTTCTTTTGATACCACCCTAGCCAACGAAGTAATGCGAAGCATTATCGAAGGTCCTGCGGACCTTTGGTGCAGCTAGCTCGCGGCAGCGAATAATGAATGGCTCCACCCACAATAGTAATGGAAAAAATAAAGAAGTAAACGAGAGTTATATGGAGGATGGCAAGCGCCTCCTTCGCAACTTTGTTTCTCAGTCACCACCCCTAGCCAACGAAGTAATGCGAAGCATTATCGAAGGTCCTGTGGACCTTTGGAGCAGCTAGCTCGCGGCAGCGAATAATGAATGGCTCCACTCACAATAGTAATGGAAAAAATAAAGAAGTAAACGAGAGTTATATGGAGGATGGCAAGCGCCTCCTTCGCAACTTTGTTTCTCAGTCACCACCCCTTTACGATTTGGGCCAAAATAAAAAAAGGTAAACGAGAGTTTACCTTTTTTTGCCCCAAATCTACCATGAACTTAACCTACTTATGCTATGGTATGAGACAAATATATACGAATAAGGTGCTGGAGAGGTAATTTTTTAGACCAATAACCTCTTTTTTCGTTGAAGAGTAAAAAAAGCATAGAAAACCTACCTGTTTAGTAGGAAAAATAGGGGTTTTCGTAAAATATGGGCCTTTTTTGGGTGGTTTTTTTGCATATTCTGAAGAATGGAGGGTTTTATAAATAAGATGCTATTTAATGTAACAAGCTTTAGAATAATTAGTCTTACAGAACTAAATTTAAATATATGAAAATTCAAGTCTTGCTATTATTTGTAGTAACGGTATTAAGCGCCTGTGGCCATTCAGTGAAATCCGACAGCACCAACCAACCAACTTTGGCCGATTATACCGTTGGCGAAAAATGGGTCTGGAAATATAAAGGTGTTACGACAGAAGGAGAAGTGCGCTCGGATGGTATAGATACGAGAGTAATAGTTAACAATGATGGGGTTTTAGGGATGACAATCGGTGAGGATACCATCCCCGTTGCTGAAATTGTAAAAAAGGATGAAAGCAAAACACCTAAATATGCCTGGCCACTAGAATTAGGCAAGAAGTGGAAATATGAAAACAACTGGACGAGTCAGGATGGGACAACGGGAAGTCAAAATCAGAATGCTGAAATAGTGGCCTATCAGGAAGAGACTGTCGAAGCAGGAACATTTATGGCTTATACCATTGAATACATTGGTAAAACGACCAATTCTAGGGGATATAGTGCCGATGAAAAAGAAGTATGGTTGTATGCTCCGGCAGTAAAAAACTTTATTAAACTCACGCAAAACCAAGGAGATTTTTTATATGTGGAGGAATTGATCGAATATTCAAAACCTGAATAAATCGAAAAGGCTTGCGGAAGATGATAGAAGACTTGGAGCCAATATGTGAATTTTGGACAGAACTCTTCAAGCTGTAATCTTTATTCAAGTACTACTGAAGAGTCGTTATTCGCAGCCTCTTGCTCCCCTCCATAGCCAGCGAAATAGTTTGAAGCATTTTCGGGGGTCCTGTGCATCTTTGGTGCAGCTAGCTCGCGGCAGCGAACAATGAATGGCTCCACCCACAATAATGGAAAAAATAAAGAAGTAAACCAAAGTTATGAGGAGGATAGTAAGCGGTCACTCGCAGCTTTGCAGCTCGTTACCCACCCCCTTAGATTCGGAGCAAAAAAAAAGGTAAACCAAAGTTTACCTTTTTTGCCCCAAATCTTACCATGAACTTAACCTACTTATGCTATGGTATGACACAAATATAGGCGTAAAAAATTAAGTGATTGCAGATTTTTCCTACTTTTGGATTAAGTGATATATAATATCGATAAACTACATTTTTATCGATCAAATACAGCTTGTGTCCTGATTAGTAAGCGCGTTCGGGATTGCCTTCGTAAAAATGTACATAGGCTCTGTTTACTACGCGGTTCCCGCCAGGGGTAGGATAGTCGCCGGTAAAGTACCAATCGCCTAGGTTTTTTGGACAGGCTTTGTGCAGGTCGTCTACACTTTGAAAGATCACTTTTAAGTCTGCGTTGATACTTGAAGAACCGATTAACTCGGCCACCTTATCAGAAATTTCTTCGTCGGTAAACGGATCGAACAATTCCTTCACCCTATTCACGACCAAATGATCTTCTAACTCTAGCTCTTTTTTACACTTATGGTATATTTCCTCTACGATTGCGTAGGTGCCTCTATCCTTGTGCAGTTCGAGGGCTGCATTAAAGGCGACCAAATCTTCGAGACGTGCCATATCGATTCCGTAGCAATCTGGATAACGAATCTGCGGAGCCGAAGAAACCACCACGATCTGTTTGGGGTTTAATCGATCTAGCATGGTAAGGATACTCTTCTTTAAAGTAGTCCCTCGAACTATACTGTCATCGATAATCACCAAATTATCGTCCTTCTTCACTACCCCATAAGTAACATCGTAAACATGCGCGACAAGATCGTCCCGGCTGCTGTCTTCTGTTATAAAGGTGCGGAGCTTTACGTCCTTAATGGCCAACTTCTCCGTTCGGATTTTGTGAGCGAGGATTTCTTTTAGACGTTCATCAGATAATCCTTCTTTCTCTGTAAGAATCGCCTCGTTCTTTTGGCGGTTCAATTCGTCCTGGGCAGCCTCAAGCATTCCGTAGAAAGAAGTCTCGGCTGTATTTGGGATAAAAGAGAATACAGTGTTTTCTGTGTTATAGTCGATGGCCTCTAGCACTTTTGGCATAAGCAGTCTGCCTAGGTCCTTGCGCTCTTGATAGATCTCGGCATCACTTCCTCTAGAGAAATAGATACGCTCGAAAGAACAGGACTTGCGTTCTAGGGGAGGGAGAATTTCTTCCATAGAAACACTACCGTTCTTTTTAACAACCATTGCGTGTCCGGGCTCCAATTCTTGAATAGAATCGAAAGGCACATTAAATACCGTTTGTATTGCAGGCCTTTCTGAGGCGACCACCACTACTTCGTCATCTTTGTAGCAATAAGCCGGTCGAATCCCTGCTGGGTCACGTAACACAAAGGCATCACCATGTCCTAACATCCCTGCCATTGCATAGCCACCATCCCAGTTCTTTGCAGATTTTCTAAGGATCTTGGCCAGATTTAGGTGATCTACTATATAAGAAGAAGCCTGAATCTTATTTAGACCTGCCGCTTTCGCCTTTTTGTACTGCTTGCGTACGGCATCGTCCAAAAAGTGACCGATTTTTTCCATTACGGTAATGGTGTCGGCTTTCTCTTTAGGATGCATCCCTAATTTGATGAGGTTATCGAACAAGTCGCTGGTGTTGGTCATATTAAAATTTCCAGCGATGATCAGGTTACGATGCATCCAATTATTCTGTCTAAGGAAAGGGTGAACCGTTTCTATGCTGTTTCCGCCAAAGGTTCCATAGCGCACATGTCCTAATAAAAGTTCACCTACATAAGGTATCGCTCTTTTTTGGGCGGCGACATCATGCTTTACTTCAGGGTTCGCTTCAAATACCTGATTGATACGTCCATTGATTTGATCGAATATATCCTGAATAGGCCGTGGGTCGTTAGAACGAATTCGACTGATGTAGCGTTCTCCTGGTTTGACATCGAGCTTGATACTTGCAAAACCGGCGCCGTCCTGCCCACGATTGTGCTGCTTTTCCATCATCAGGTACATTTTATTTACACCGTAAAATGCGGTACCATACTTTTCCTTATAATACTCTAAGGGTTTAAGAAGGCGGATCATTGCAATCCCACATTCGTGTTTTAAAGCGTCACTCATATCGTCTTTGGTCTTGTAAAATAAAAACGCCCCGAATCATCAGGGCGTGTGTTATGATAGCTCTATATCAAATTGAGTTAAATTTTTAAACTGCTGCAAGCGCCGAAGCATATCTGGCCTTTCTAAGCCCAATAGTCGCTCGGTGCCAAATCGTTCTACACAGAACGATGCCAGGGCCGACCCGTTAATAATGGCCAGCTTCATGTTTTCGTAACTAAAATTGGATGTTCTGGCTAAATAGCCAGCAAACCCTCCTGCAAAGGTATCTCCAGCACCAGTTGGGTCAAATACTTCTTCCAAAGGTAAAGCCGGGGCGTAAAACACTTCCTTTTCATGAAATAGCAAGGCGCCGTGCTCTCCTTTTTTAATAATGACATATTCCGGCCCCATGGCCATGATCTTTTGTGCAGCAACTACTAAGGAGTACTCTCCAGAGAGTTGTCTGGCTTCTTCGTCGTTAATAGTAATAACGTTTACTCGAGCGATAACTTCCATCAACTCTGCCATGGTATTATCCATCCAAAAGTTCATGGTATCGAGGATAATCATCTTAGCATCGTCCATTTGGTCGATCACACTCATCTGAACCGATGGGTGCAAATTCCCAAGCATCACTACTTCAGCGTCTTTATAGTCTTTTGGTACTTGTGGCTGAAAGTCTGCCAATACATTCAGCTCTGTTACTAAAGTATCGCGCGAATTCATATCGTTATGGTAGCGGCCACTCCAAAAGAAAGTTTTACCGTCCGGAACGATTTCCAAACCTTCTATGTCCAAGCCACGATTTTCGAGCAAGTCAATGTATTCTTTTGGAAAATCACCTCCGACTACAGAAACAACGGCTCCATCTACTTGGTACTGCGAGGCAGCTAGACCGATAAAAGTTGCGGCGCCGCCTAAGATTTTGTCGGTCTTTCCGAAAGGGGTTTCGATGGCGTCGAAGGCCACAGTTCCGACAATTACGAGTTTGCTCATGTACCAATAGAATTAGAAGCTGCAAATTTAATCATTTTATATCTATTTATAATTAATATAAGGACAGTGTAGTATGGGTTGTTTTCTGAAGAAGACTTGCACTTAGGTTATCGGCCTATACATGGAGGGTATGATAAAAGTGTAATACCGATGAACGATAAAAAATGCATTTCAACGAACTGATAATAAGCTACTTGTAGGACAGTTTTGTAGGAAATTAAATAAAAATGATGCACTTTATCGATTAAAAATGCCTTCATAGCGAAAAACACTAGACATCAAATGTTTAAATCGAGAAAATTCCTACAATTGTAGTTCAAATTGATAAGTAGTGGTTATGAAAACATTTTACTCAACCTTAATTACACTGATGGTCTGTGGGGGCGCCTTCGGACAAGTAGGAATCAACACTGACGATCCAGATTCTAGTTCTGCGTTGGATATAGCCGGAGATGATGTGGGGGTGTTAATGCCCCGTGTCGAACTCGTTAACGTCCTACAAGGAGATCCAGTTTCGGAACCTGCTCATGGTTTAATAGTATTTAATATAGCCAATACAGGCGATGGCGATACCGATGTAAGTACTGGTTTGTACTATTGGGACGACATCAAACTTAGATGGTATAAGATAACTGCTGGAGAAACAGGAAACCACTATGTAGGTGAGCTATATGGAGGTGGAGTCGTATTTTACGTGTACGAAAACGGACAGCATGGTCTTATTGCTTCCCTAGACGATTTAGGAGACCCAAGTTGGGGAGGACAATGGGGGCCAGATTACGCTAGCACCACCGATAAGAGCTGGTGGGATGGAGCGACAAACACTGCTACAGCCGCCGGAGCCGGAGCCGGAGCCACAACAGCTATTGGCTTGTGCGACGCCTATTCTTCTACTGTCGATGGGGTAACTTACGACGATTGGCATTTGCCTTCCATTGGAGAGTTAAAGGCTCTAGAAGATGCAGCCTATGTACTTTTTAAAGTATTGGACCAAGACGGCGATCCTACCACAAATGCACCAGATTATGACTCAGATTATTGGGCATCCACTGCAGATGGCACTAAAGAGGCTTATTCATTCAGTTTTGATAACACACACACCAACGTAGAAGATCGCGGATCTTGGTTTAAGATACGAGCCGTCCGCTCTTTCTAATACAATTTTACTTTTATAATTACTTACGGCCAAAGTCTGCCGGGATTTCTCCCCAGACTTTGGTTTCCCATTTTATAACGGTGGTATCGTAGCGATTGTTCTTTAACCACTGTTCTGCCCGTGCGATCAATTCGAAGAGTTGGGCGTTTTTTCGGGTTCTTTTTAGTTTGGTGTTGCACTTTTTCTTTTTCACCCATCCCATGGCTATTTTGCTGTCAGAGTAGATGGCTCTATCGCTTTTTTGTTGCTGAAGAAATGCCAGTCCGTGTACCAATGCCAGAAATTCTCCCACATTGTTGGTGCCATCTGCAAAAGGGCCCTGATGAAACAGCTGTTTTTTGGTTTGAGTATCTACCCCCCTGTATTCCATCTTCCCTGGATTTCCACTAGAGGCGGCATCTACCGATATAGTATATAGATTCGGGTCGCCAATACGCTTGCGGTCCTCTGCAGAAGGCGCTTTCTTTTTACTCGGGCGAGTTCCTTTATAATCTGCATATTCTTTGTCGTAGGCTACCCGCGCTTCTTTTAGGGTTTCGAAAGACATGTACTGAGCCCCACTAACACCTGCAATGGCTTTTTTGCATTTGTCCCAAGAATCGTAGATCCCGGCTGGGTTTCCGAACCAGACAACATAGTATTTCTGCTTTTTTTTGGCCATTATGCTTTAGCGTTTATGGTTTCTTCTACCACTACCGGAAACCACTGGTGTTCCAGTTGGTGTACCTTGTGGGCGATGCTATCTACGGTTTCTTCGGCATCTAACTGTACTCGATGTTGCGCTATCATGGCGCCTTCGTCGTAGTTTTCGTTTACCAGGTGTATGCTGATGCCTGTTTCGAATTCGCCTGCCTCCAACACAGCTCTATGTACATGATCGCCATACATCCCTTTGCCTCCATATTTAGGTAACAGGGCAGGATGGATGTTGATGATTCTGTCTGGGAAGGCTTCGATAAGGTTGCTTGGCACCTTCAATAGGAAGCCCGCAAGTACGATCCAATCTACTTCGACTTGCTTTAGAAGCTCTAGTATTTGGGACGTTTCGGTTAGTTCCTGCTTAGTAAAGATGATGGTATTAACATCAAGGGCCTTTGCCTTTTCCAGCACCCCAGCATGCTCTCTATTGGATAAAACCAATACAACTTGGGCGACATCCGATGTCCGGAAGTGCCTTATTAGGTTCTCGGCGTTGGTTCCGGCGCCAGATGCAAAGATGGCAATACGTCTGTTCATACTAGTGTCTATGGTGTACTCCCGCGGTTTTAAGTATTCGATTACAAAAGTAGGTCAATCCCAAATTACTTCCCTCAAATTTGCGTAAATTAGGTTCACATTTTATTGGCATTGTAGTGTATTAAGTTAAAATATTCTATTTTTGCGCTTTATAATTAAATCTAAAATTCGAGAATTATGTCAGACATTGCATCAAGAGTAAAAGCAATTATCGTAGACAAATTAGGAGTAGACGAAAACGAAGTTGTCAACGAGGCTAGCTTCACCAACGATTTGGGTGCAGACTCTTTAGATACGGTAGAGCTTATTATGGAATTTGAGAAAGAATTCGATATTCAGATTCCTGACGATCAAGCTGAAAACATTGCCACAGTAGGACAGGCTGTTTCCTACATCGAAGAGGCAAAATAATACCTACTTCTTCATGGAATTAAAGCGAGTTGTTGTAACCGGTCTAGGTGCCCTTACTCCAATTGGAAATTCGATCTCTGAGTATTGGGACGGATTGAAGAATGGAAAAAGCGGGTGCGCGCCTATTACCTATTTCGATACAGAGAAATTTAAGACAAAATTCGCTTGTGAAGTAAAGAACTACGACGCACAAGATTACTTTGGACGTAAGGAAGCTCGAAAGCTAGACCGATTTGCACAATATGCATTGGTATCTAGCGACGAGGCCATTGCCGACGCCAACCTAGACCTTGACAAACTGGATAAGTTCCGTGTTGGGGTGATTTGGGGTGCTGGTATTGGTGGTTTAGAGACCTTCCAGAACGAAGTGATCAACTTTGCAGAAGGGGATGGAACTCCGCGTTTCAACCCCTTCTTCATTCCAAAAATGATTGCAGATATCGCCCCCGGTAATATCTCGATTAAGCATGGATTCATGGGGCCGAACTATACAACTGTTTCGGCTTGTGCCTCTTCGGCCAATTCCATGATCGATGCGCTCAATTATATTCGCTTAGGACATTGTGATGTAATCGTTACCGGTGGTAGCGAGGCAGCTGTAACGCCAGCCGGTATGGGTGGGTTTAACGCCATGCATGCTTTGTCTACTCGTAATGAAAGCCCGGAAACGGCTTCGAGACCCTTCGATGCGACTCGTGATGGTTTTGTGTTAGGAGAAGGTGCTGGAGCTCTTATTTTGGAAGATTACGAGCATGCCAAAAAGCGCGGTGCCAAAATTTACGCAGAGGTAGTTGGTGGAGGAATGTCCAGTGACGCCTACCATATGACTGCGCCTCATCCCGATGGGATTGGCGTAGAGCGGGTAATGCTGAACTGTTTACGCGATGCTGGAATGAATCCAGAGGATGTTGATGCAATCAACACTCACGGAACTTCCACTCCATTAGGTGATGTAGCCGAACTAAAGGCCATTACCAAAGTGTTTGGCGATCATGCCAAAACATTAAATATTAATTCAACTAAGTCTATGACCGGACACTTACTAGGTGCTGCCGGGGCCATCGAAGCAATCGCTAGTATTCTTTCGATGCAACATGGGGTCGTTCCACCGACTATAAACCATACGACTGTAGACGAAAACATAGATCCTTCTCTAAATCTCACATTGAACAAGGCTCAAAATCGAGACATCAATGTAGTGATGAGTAATACCTTCGGTTTTGGCGGACATAACGCCTGCGTTCTCTTCAAGAAGTTCGAGGAGTAAGACTGAATGAGCTCTATCAAAAAAATATTCGCCTCCCGTCCTGATAAAGACGGGTTGTTCGCGCTTAAGTTGAAGCGTATTATTGGGTATCGCCCCAGTGATATTACTGTATTTCAAGAAGCCTTTACCCATAGATCCATGAATGTGCGCGACACAGAGGGAATCCCACAAAACTACGAGCGCCTCGAATTTTTAGGCGATGCGATGTTGGGTTCTGTTATCGCAGCTCATTTATTTAAAAAAGTACCTGGCGGAAACGAAGGGTACTTAACCAAAATGCGCTCTAAGGTGGTTAGTAGAGAGCATCTCAACGAGTTGGGACGCGACTTAAACCTTATTTCGATGGTTCGCACCAATATCCCGACCAAACAGTTTGGAGAGAACATTCATGGCAATGTGTTCGAAGCATTGGTCGGGGCTATTTATTTGGACAAGGGATACAGGGCAACCGAAAAGTTTATCCACAAAAAGGTTATTAAGCCTTATGTAGACATTCAAAAACTCGAAGGAAAGATTATCAGCTATAAGAGCTTGTTTATAGAGTGGTGTCAAAAGAACAAGAAAAGCTTCAAATTCAATGTCTACGAAGACAACGGGAAAGAAGCGCTTAAGCACTTTGCCGTAAAGCTTCAGCTAGAGGATAATACAGTGGCCAAGGCTCGGGCGACCTCCAAGAAGAAAGCCGAAGAACGCGCAGCCAAGCGTGCCTATTACAAATTGCAGCGAGAGATACAAATTTCGGGTGTCTGATCTTTTTGATTTCCCCTGCTTTCCTCTTATTTTTATAAAAAAGTTCCATGGCTATCACCAAGCTGCTTCTCGACGACGACCTAGGTGAGGAATTCGACCTAATCGCTATCCATTGCAGCGAAGAAGCCTATAAATTGGCTTACACGCTCAACAAGCATCTAGATTTAAGGCTCGAGCGAAAGCGGGTGGACTTAGATTTTTCTAACGATGGCTTATTGGTGACCTTTCCGATCTTCGAATTCGAAGATCAAAACAACTACACTACTTATCATTTGGTAGGCAATGTTTGCAAGTCTGTTGTGGCCCGGACCCAAAGCACCGGGGGCTTATTTGACACCCAAAGTGCAGAAAAAGTCGTAATATCGCATCTGCTTTCAGAAAGCAAGCGAGTCGATTATTTCTTGAAGATCGATTCCGACCTAGACCAAGTCCCCATCAGGGCTTTGCTGGCAAGGATAAACGAGATCGATCAGGTGATTTCGGCCTACGAGATCGATTCAGAAAGCATCAAATCGAGTAACAACCTAATTTTTAATTAATGCCGAACAGGAAGAAAACAAAGATCGTCGCTACACTTGGACCTGCAACCAGCTCTAAGAAGGTAATTCGTGACATGATCGAAGAAGGAGTTAATGTGTTTCGCATCAATTTTTCTCATGCCGATTATAAGGATGTAGAACAACGAATTAAGATTATTCGCGAATTGGGGAAAGAACTGGGCAATTCGCCTGCGATTCTTGCAGACCTTCAGGGCCCTAAATTACGCGTTGGGGTGATGAAGGAAGAGGTTGTGGTACAGCCCGGAGACAGCATTACGTTTTGTACTGGAAAAGAGTTCGAAGGAACCAGTAAACGTGTTTACATGAACTACGACAACTTCCCCAAGGACGTAAATCCTGGCGAGCGGATTTTGCTTGATGATGGGAAGCTGATGTTCGAAGTGGTCGAGACCAACAAGCAAGATGAGGTTGTTACAAAGGTCATCCAAGGAGGGCCATTGCGTTCTAAAAAAGGAGTAAACTTACCCAATACCCAGATTTCTCTGCCGGCCTTAACTTCAAAGGATAAAGAAGATGCGGTATTTGCTATTTCGCAAGAAGTAGACTGGATTGCGCTTTCTTTTGTGCGCCATGCAGAAGATTTAAAAGAACTACAGGCGCTTATCGAGGCCCATTCAGAATATAAGATTCCGATTATTGCCAAAATCGAAAAGCCCGAAGCGGTTAAAAACATAGACCGCATTGTGGCCTATTGCGACGGATTGATGGTCGCTCGTGGAGATTTAGGAGTAGAGGTTCCTGCAGAAGAGGTGCCGCTCATCCAAAAAGAACTGGTGATGACCGCCAAGCGGGCTCGTATCCCTGTGATTATCGCCACCCAAATGATGGAAACCATGATTACCTCGCTAACGCCGACTAGGGCAGAGGTAAACGATGTGGCCAATTCTGTGATGGATGGCGCCGACGCAGTGATGCTTTCTGGAGAGACTTCTGTTGGGAAGTATCCCGTAGAAGTGATTCGCACCATGGCCGGCATCTGTAAGCGGGTAGAAAACTCCGATCTTATCACCGTACCACAAGAGCCGCCACACATCCGAACCAATCGGTTTATCACAAAATCTGTTTGTTATCATGCAGCAAAGATGGCCGACGAAATCAATGCGCGTGCTATTTGTACGCTTACCAATAGTGGCTATACAGCCTTTCAGATCTCTGCTTGGAGACCCGATGCACATATCTTGGTGTTTACTTCCAACCACCGCATCCTATCTAGGCTTAATTTGTTATGGGGCGTAAAAGCATTTTACTACGATAAGTATGTGAGTACCGACGAAACTGTGATAGACATCAACACCATCGCCCGCGATAAAGGCTTTGTAAAAAAGGGAGACTTTTTAATCAACCTAGCTGCCATGCCAATTGTAGATAAGGGAATGGTTAATACCCTACGTATTTCTCAGGTTTAAAAGCATTCCATAAAAAAAAGGCCCGAAGGCCTTCTTTATTATTTGCTTTTCTCGGTACGTGAGAGCTTCATAACGGCTCCAACCTTTTGGATCGTTACGTCACTATCGAACTTCTTGGATTTATAGATGTAACGGATTTTAGACAAATCACTTTTGGTTCGTTGGATTTCCATTTGGCTCATCCACTTGTCGCGCTTAGGCTTTTTATCCTTAATTACTTCTTCTGCCTTTCCTTGCTTGCCCGGAAACTCAAATTCTTTCGGGAAGTCGAATAATCGCTGGGCGATAAAAAATGCTTCGTGCCAAGTGGCGTTAGGTAAATTAAGTGTTTGAGTGACCGTTGGTTCGCTAGCGGTTCCTCCCTTGAGTTCTAGATAAATCACTTCTGGGTAAAGTTCACGAAGCTCCTCTGCGTACCCCTTAACGGTAATGTCTCTTTCTGGCGGAAAGTAGCGCGAGAGGTAGCCGTTAAAGGCATAGCCTTCTTTATGATTGTATTGAATTTTATCCATGCCGCCGGGTATACCTGCTACGTCCATGGTGACCAATGGCTCTGCTTCTATCACTTTAACTCGAGTACCATAAGGTATTTTGCCCACTCGATTGCTCTGCAGGTTATTATGGGCTCGCAAGCTTAGGCCACTAATGGCCGTGACATATAAATAGGTTTCTTTGGCCTCTGTGGTTTCGGCCAATGCCAGGTCTTGAGGAGGTGCTTCTACAAGTTCTAGAGAATCGCCAGGAGCATGGTCCTTATCGACGATAACAGAAGAGGGTTCGGGGGTTTCTTTACAAGAAATCAATGCAATACTGCAAACGATGCCCGCTAGGGCGAAAACTACTTTTTTCATGAATAAACGGTTTTAGTTAATAATTGCGTAAAAAAAGAGTAGTGTTGTTGTCTGCTTAGAAGTCTAATTTGAGTTGTACATCAATCGATTTTTTGGTTGGTGACTGATCTTTCTTGGATTCCTCGTTGTTGAGGTTCGATAAGCTGATACCCAACAAACGTACCGAGTTTTTCAATTCTTGTTGAAATAACAATTCTTTAACAGTTTCGAGGATTAGTTCTGCATCTGCAATGTAGTAAGGCAAGGTTTTACTGCGGGTGTGCAGGCTGAAGTCGCTGTAGCGTATTTTTAGGGTGATGGTTCGGCCGGCCACTTTGCTCTTCTTTAGGCGCGAAGCCACTTCTTTGGAAATACCTTCTAGCCTTTCTAGCATAAAAATTTCTGAAGAGATATTTTCTGTAAAGGTGCGTTCTGCGGCCAAAGACTTTCTGCTTCTATCGGGCTTTACCTGGCTGTTGTGCACCCCGCGGACAATATGATAAAAGTGTTTGCCGCTCTTACCAAAATGTTCTTCTAAAAATTCGAGGGGTTTGACTTTAAGGTCTTTCCCGTTAAAAATGCCTAAGCGATACATCTTTTCGGTCATCACTTTGCCCACTCCGTAAAAGCGCTTAATCTCTAGAGCCTCTAAAAACTGGAGCACCTCTTCTGGCGGTATGGTCTTTTGGCCGTTGGGCTTGTTGACATCGCTCGCAACCTTGGCTACAAATTTGTTTATAGAGATACCTGCGGAAGCGTTTAGGCCCACTTCTTGTTTAATGCGCCGCCTGATTTCTTCGGCGATTAAAGTGGCGCTAGGATTGCCTTTTTTGTTTTGGGTGACGTCCAAATAGGCTTCGTCTAAAGAAAGCGGCTCTACCAAGTCGGTATAGTCGTAAAAGATCTTTCGAATCTGTTTAGAAATCTCACTGTACCGATCGAAGCGCGGTTTAACGAAGAGAAGTTCGGGACAACGTTTACGCGCCAGGGTGCCTGTCATGGCAGAGCGTACCCCAAACTTTCGAGCTTCGTAACTCGCGGCGCTAATTACCCCGCGCTTGCCACCACCACCAACAGCCAGGGGTTTCCCTTCTAAACTTGGATCGTCCATCTGCTCTACCGAGGCATAAAATGCGTCCATGTCTACATGTATGATCTTTCTTATTTTGGCGGCCTCTGGCATCCCATAAAATTATGATATCTTGGTCTAACAATGAATTTAAATCAAGTAACTCTGGCGGTGTCCAATGTTAAAGCTGCGATTCCCTTCTACCAAAAGCTGGGCCATCGACTCATTGTCCATACCCACGATGATTACGCCCGTTTTGAATGCCCCGATGGCGAAAGCACCTTTTCGTTGCATACCGGTAAGGCGAGCGGAAGTACGGTTGTATATTTCGAGGTCGACGATGTGGATAGAGCATACCATCGGCTTCGAAAGCAAGGGATAGAATTCGACTTAGCACCTACAGACCAAACTTGGCTGTGGCGCGAAGCTCGTCTAAAAGACCCTGACGGGAACAGCCTAATTATTTATCATGCTGGAGCGCATAGAAAAAATCCGCCTTGGCGAAAACAAGAGGTATGATAGAGATAGAGCGGAAATACCTGGTGAATGACGATAGTTATAAAGACCTGGCGCATAAGGCAACGCCTATAGTGCAGGGGTTTTTAAACACGCACCCAGATCGCACCGTGCGCATTCGGATAAGTGGCCAGCAGGCTTGGATTACCGTAAAGGGAAGGTCTAACGAGGAAGGCACAGAACGATTCGAATGGGAGCACCCAGTGGAAGTGGGGGACGCCCAAGAGTTGATTCCGCTTTGCGAATCTGGGGTAATCCATAAAACCCGCTACGAGGTCCTACACCATGGGCAGCGTTTCGAAGTGGACGAGTTTCACCAAGACAACACGGGGCTAACCCTAGCCGAGCTCGAATTGGAGTCATCGGACACGCCTGTAGAAAAGCCCGCCTGGTTAGGCGACGAGGTAACAGGAGATGTTAGATATTATAATTCACAACTAAGCAAACAACCTTATACCACATGGAAAGAAAGCTAAGCATCGTGCTGCTCTCACTGTTTTTGGTGATTGGGATTTCAGCATGTAAACACGAGCACGACAAGCACCACGGCGACGACTTACACGAGGCCATTCATGACGATCATGATAATAAAGAACACCGTAGCGAAAAAACCTCAATGGCCGATTTAAAGAAGCAGCTACAAGACGACGGCTACCAGATCTTCGATTATGTGGATGAAGAGACTGGAGATACTATTATTATGCAACAGTATTATATGGCCTTTTTAAATCGCGGCCCTAACAGAACAGAAAACAAGGCCGCGGCCGATAGTCTGCAAGCCTTACACATGGCGCATTTAGGGCGTATGTACGAAGAAGGCTATGCAGATATTTCTGGCCCTTTTGGAGATGATGATAATATGCGTGGGATTACCATTTATAACGTACCCACCTTACAAATGGCCGATAGCTTGGCCAAGATGGACCCCATGGTTCAGGCCGGATGGTTGCAGATAGAAGTCCGCCCATGGTGGGCCGGAAAGGGTTATCCGTTAAGATAGTAGCTGGACCACAGCTTGTATTTCCTTTAAATCGCTTGTTCCACTTACGGGATTGTCGAATAGGCTGTCCGATGGTGGCTTTTTAATGGCCGAGAGGTGAAGATGCTCAAAACCATTTTCTAAAAAGGACTTGGCATTATGACTCCCAATGCCTCCTCCTGGCATAATTTCTATACGGCCTCTGGCTTGCTCCATCAATTCGATGAGTTGCTTCATGCCTGTTTCGGCGGTGGTTTCTCCACCCGAACTTAGCACCCTTGTAGCACCTAATTCGATAAGTTGGCCTAAAAGCTCGGTAGGATTCTTGGCCACGTCAATGGCTCGGTGAAAGGTAAATTCCATATCGCCACAAGCAGCAATCATCTGTTTTACCGCAGCGCGATCTAAGTGGCCATTGGCATCTAAGGCCCCAGAAACTATCCCTGCACAACCAATTTTATTACATATTTCTATACTGTCTAAGATGCTTTGCAGCTCTTGGGTGTTGTAAACAAAATCCCCCGCTCTTGGCCTGACTAAAACATGTATTGGGATAGAAAGTTCTTGGCGTACCTTTTCTATAAGGGCTAAAGGAGGCGTTAAACCTCCAACAGAGAGATCGACGCATAGTTCGATGCGGTCTGCCCCGCCAAGCTGGGCGTTCGATGCACTTTCAAAACCATTGGCACAGATCTCAACGAGCATCAGCGGATAATTACTTCGTCTATAAAGGTCCAAGCCTTATGGCCGGCTCCTTGTTTTCCGTCCTCGATGATGCCATAATTTGGAATGCGAAGCAATAATTGACGGACCATAACCGGCTCGCCCACTACTTCGAAATGCGAAAAACCATTTATGAGTTTATGGGTTAGGGCTATGTTTTTAAGGCCTTCTTCTGTCATGCTAAGGTCCATAAACACCTCTTTAGGAGCATAGATCCATTGCCCGTTGGCATTGTAAAAGCGAGTCTCTACGCTGCTCACTTCTGTAGGCTCTGGGAATTCTATCAACAACGTTAAGTCTTCTCCATAAAAACCTAGCCACTCTGCGTCACCATAACGATGGTTGCTCCCCTTCATCCCATTTATAACAGAATGAGGTCCGCTCCCGCGATAGGCTTCGCTGGGTTCTACATTAAATTGCACTAAGCCTTTTAGGCCTGTATGTAAAAAGATACTATCTGTTTTAATTGGGCTTAGGTCTTCTCCCAACAATTGCACCTTAGACTGAATGACCGCATCTGTCTCTAGCGTAATGGGCTCTGTATAAAGATTAAATCCACTCTGGTTGATATTATAAACAATCGCTTTGCCACTGGTTGGAGTGCTTAACGAATATTCTACAGCCTCATGACCTCTGAGAATAGCGCTTTGGATGGTATAGAGATGGTTTGCCGCGCTGATATCTAAGGCGTCTAAACGATCATAAAAAGGCTCTAGTCTGGTTAAGAATTGAGCATAGTCGGTATCTAGGTCTTCTGTCGGTCCAGACCAAACCACTTCGCTCATGGCAAGCATCCTAGGGAAGGCCATATATTCCACTTGGTCTGTTGTAGGCATATATTCTGTCCACACATTTCCTTGGGCGCCTAAAACGTATTGATACTCTTTTTCTGTAAGATCATCCGGGTATGGGCTAAATCCATATACCTTTTTAAGCGGTAGAAAGCCACCGATGGCCAAAGGCTCGTTGGGATCGTCGCTTTGGTAGTAATCGAAATAGGCGTGGGAGGTGGGGGTTAAGATTACATCATGGCCTTGTTTGGCTGCATCAACTGCACCTTGTACTCCGCGCCAAGACATCACTGTGGCATTAGGGGCCAAGCCCCCCTCCAGAATTTCATCCCAGCCAATCAATTTTTTGCCTTTGCTGTTTAGGTATTCCTCCATCTGTTTAATAAACCAGCTTTGCAATTCGTGCTCGTCCTTTAGGCCTTCGGTTTTAATTAGGGTCTGACAATGCTCGCATTTTTCCCATTGTGCCTTTGGCGCTTCGTCGCCGCCAATATGTATGTATTCTCCCGGGAAGAGCTCGATGACTTCATCCAATACATCCTTTAAAAATGTAAAAGTGGTCTCGTTGGGGCAATAGATATGTTCGAAGATTCCCCACTTGGTCGCCACGTCCACCTGCTCGCCGCTACAGCCTAGTTCTGGATAGGCACTTACAGCCGCTTGTGCATGCCCAGGCATTTCAATCTCTGGGATGATGGTCACATTTCTGGTTTGTGCGTAAGCCACTACTTCTTTGATATCCTCTTGGGTATAATACCCACCGTATCGCTTGCCATCAAATTGTTGAGGTTCGTCATTATAGTGTCCGATTAAGGTTTCATCGCGATAGGCAGCGTGGGTAGTAAGCTTGGGGTACTTTTTTATTTCTATGCGCCACCCCTGGTCTTCGGTAAGGTGCCAGTGGAAGTAATTCATCTTTAACATAGACAGCGCATCTATGTATTGTTTAATAAATTCTTTATCGAAAAAATGCCGCCCCACATCTAAGTGCATTCCTCGGTAGCGGAAGGCTGGGGCATCGGAAACGGTAACAAAAGGCAATGACAATGGGTCTGTATAACTGCCATTTTCCATGCCTGGCGGTAGAAGTTGGCGAATGGATTGTACTGCCCAGAAAGCACCGGAAGGATCGGCCGCTTCTATCTTAACCCCCTGTTTGTCGATTGTTAAGTTATAGCCTTCCTTGGGCAAAGAATCGACATATACCATTTCAAAGGTCCCACCTAAAGGGACACCGGGCTTGGCTTCGATCCCAGGATGTTTGTTGATATATTCGGCTAGAAAATCTCCGGCCACTTTAAATTCTTCCGGAGCGGTGATGCCTATGTCCCCTTTCAAATTTAAAACTCCTGGTTTAAACTCTATGGATTGGGGTTTGGGGATCAATCCCGTAATGTGGTCTAGGGACAGCTCGGGCTCCTTGTCTTTACAGCCATAAGCCACAAATACCAATAAGGCAGCCAGCACCATTAACTTCAAGTTTTTCATAGGTCAGTCTTTGTTGAATTGATAATCCCGTTCTACCAGACAAATCCGGGTACGGTAAGATTCGTACCATTGTTCGCGGCCCATTTTTTGCGCCATTTGATGGTCTACATTTGCCTTCCAATTGGCGATGTCCTCTTTGGTTTTCCAATAAGAAATGGTGATACCCATTTCTTCACGGGCATGTTCCATACCTAGGTAGCCAGGCTGTAGCTTTGCTAGGTCTTCCATTTTTTGAGCCATCTCGTTATAGCCTTCTACTTGGGCTGTATGGTTATTGGTGAAGATCACCGCATAATAGGGTGGGGTCATTTATTCTTCTTTATAGATGCCAACGACCAATTCGCCTTCAGCGTTCATATGTGCCCGGAACATTCCGGCGGTATTGAATTCCATACTTACGTTTCCGTCCTTATCGATGGCGACGATACCTCCATCACCACCTAGATCCGGAACTTTTTCTTGAATCACCAGGCGGGAAGCTTCTTCCAGACTCATGCCTTTGTATTCCATCAAGGCAGAGATGTCATGAGCCACCATGGCTCGGATAAAGTATTCGCCCCAACCGGTCGAAGAGACGGCACAGGTTGCATTGTTGGCGTAGGTTCCTGCCCCTATAATCGGCGCATCGCCTATGCGGTTCCAGCGTTTATTGGTCATACCTCCGGTAGAAGTTCCGGCCGCGAGATTGCCATTCTTATCGAGGGCAGCACAGCCTACCGTTCCAAATTTGGAGTCTTTTATAATGGGATCGACAAAGGACACTTTGCTGTCGTGGTCTAATTCTGCCTCTTCCTGATCCTTTACCCTTTGGAGGGAGCGAAATCGATTTTCTGTATAGAAATAGCTAGGATCTACCATTTCGATGCCGCGCGTTTGAGCAAATACCTCGGCGCCTTCGCCAGATAACATTACATGAGGGCTATTGTTCATCACCTCGACAGCCAGGTCGATGGGATTCTTAATCCGGGTAACTCCAGATACTGCTCCTGCGTTTAAATCGGCGCCATTCATAACAGAGGCATCCAATTCGTTTGTTTCTTCGTGTGTAAAGACAGCCCCTTTACCAGCATTAAAAAGGGGAGAATCCTCCATGATATTGATGGTCTTGGTTACGGCCTCCATGGCGTCGCCCCCATTGGCGAGTATCTCATGACCGGTCCGGATGGCATTTTCCAAAACAGTCCGGAACTCCAATTCAAGAGAATCGGACATATACTCCTTGCGGATGGTTCCGGCACCTCCATGAATTACAATCCCGAAAGTAGGTTCGGAATTGGTCGTTTTTTGGCTCGTTTGTTGGGAATTGGAATCGGGATTTTGGGGCGAATTACAGCTTAAGTGCACAAAAAATCCGATGAAAAGTGTTAAAATTTGAATTTTTTTCATTTTGATGGCTTTGTTTTCGAAGATAGGCCAAAATTCCAGTGTTTACAACCACTCCGCCTAATTTTCGTTGTAGTATTTTCATACAAAACATATCAAAAACATCGATGAAAGACACTCAATAATCGATGAAGTGTATGATTTTACGATTATTTGCATATCTTTGAACCAACATCAAGCCCCAAATTTGATGTCCCCCGTAAGATGAATCTACTAAGAACTAACCTGCTGGTTATGGTTGCAATACTAACCATGACTTCATGCTCCAAAGAGGAAGATTCGGTAACCGATGATGTCGACTACCGTATCGACCTTAACCTTGCCCAAGAAACCGATTGGGAAATGGCGGATGATATTTTAGATATTATCAACGACCACCGAATGGATTTAGGTCTAGACCCGTTACTTAAAGATATTCAACATGGTTCTGCAGTTGCTGTAGATCATACCCAATACATGATCGAGAATCGCAGTATTAGCCACGACGGATTTGGTGAGCGTGTTCGCTACCTAAAAGATCGAGGTGCTAGCGATGTAAGCGAGAATGTAGCCGTAGGATACTCGAAGGCAGAAACCGTGGTAGAAGCCTGGTTAAATAGCCCAGGTCACCGCGAAACCATAGAAGGACCATATACGCATACCGGATTCGGTGTGATGAAGAACACTCAGGGAATCTACTATTTTACCCAGATGTTCTATAGCAAGTAAATTACGCTTCGACTTTTAGATTTAATGCAATTGCCGTATTTTAGGGACAACCTAAACATGCGGCAATGGCTATTTCTAAACCTTTCAACCTGACCCAGTGGGTCGAAGACAATCGGGAGTTACTTAAACCTCCTGTGGGCAACAAGAATCTATATGTAGATGCCGACGATTATATCGTTATGATTGTAGCCGGCCCTAATGCCAGAAAGGACTACCATTATAACGAGACCGAAGAATTATTCTACCAGTTAGAAGGCAACATTACCGTGGTCATCCAGGAAGATGGCCAACGCAAGGAAATGCATCTGGGCCCTGGTGATATGTATCTGCACCCAGCTAAGGTCCCACATTCTCCGGGCAGAAGCGAAGGCTCCATCGGCTTGGTGATAGAGCGCAAGAGAACCGAATTGGATGCCAAGGATGGGCTGTTATGGTTTTGTGACAACTGCAATAACAAATTGCACGAGGTTTATTTCCCGCTGCACGATATCGAGAAGGATTTCTTAAAGCACTTTAAGGATTATTATAATTCTGAAGACCTGCGAACCTGCAATAACTGTGGGCACGTGATGGAAACCGACCCCCGTTTTACAGGCGACTAAGTCCCTTCTTAATCAAATCCTAATCGTTTTCGATTTGTTGGCAATATCCGTACCTTCGCGGCATTAAAATTGCTTAAAAAACTCAGCATATGTCAACTGTTGCAACTAGCTTCGGAATAGAAGCTGCTTTAAAGGCCTTAGGTCTTTCTGAAGTAAACCAAGGAACTTCTACAGGGAACGATTGGTTCTCTAACGGTCCCGAAATCGAATCCTATTCGCCAGTAGATGGTCAATTGATTGGAAAAGTGACCACAACCACCAAAGAAGATTACGAAAAAGTGATGGCCAGTGCCACCGAAGCCTTCAAGAGCTGGAGGGTTAAGCCTGCTCCTTTGCGTGGAGAGATCGTTCGTCAATTTGGTGAAGAACTTCGCCGTCTAAAAGAACCGCTAGGTAAGTTGGTTTCTTACGAAATGGGAAAGAGTTACCAAGAAGGACTAGGAGAGGTACAAGAGATGATCGACATCTGTGACTTCGCCGTTGGACTATCCAGACAGCTACATGGATTAACCATGCACTCGGAGCGCCCGGGCCACCGTATGTACGAGCAGTACCACCCACTTGGGGTAGTAGGAATAATTTCTGCGTTTAACTTCCCAGTTGCTGTTTGGTGTTGGAACACCGCCTTAGCTTGGATCTGTGGAGATGTTTGTGTTTGGAAGCCATCAGAGAAGGCGCCTCTATGTGGGGTTGCTTGCCAGAAGATCGCGGCCAAAGTGTTCCAAGATAATGGATTGCCCGAAGGTATTTCTGGGCTTATCAACGGAGACTATAAGGTGGGAGAATACATGACCAACGACAGCCGTGTGCCATTGGTTTCTGCTACAGGATCTACCAGAATGGGTAAGATTGTTGCACAGACTGTTGCCGGACGTTTAGGTAAAAGCTTGTTGGAGTTGGGTGGTAACAATGCCATTATCGTAACTCCCGATGCAGATATTAAGATGACTGTTATCGGAGCCGTGTTTGGAGCCGTAGGAACTGCGGGTCAGCGTTGTACTTCTACACGTAGATTAATTATCCACGAAAGTATTTACGACCAAGTGAAGAACGCCGTCGTAGATGCCTACGGACAGTTGCGTATCGGTAACCCATTAGACGAAAACAACCATGTTGGGCCGCTTATCGACAAAGATGCGGTTAAGATGTACCAAGTTGCCTTAGAGAAGGTGGTAGAAGAAGGAGGAAACATCGTCGTAGAAGGTGGTGTGCTTAGTGGAGAAGGTTACGAAAGCGGATGCTACGTAAAACCGGCCATTGCAGAAGCCAGCAACGAATTCCAAATTGTACAACACGAAACATTTGCGCCCGTACTTTATCTATTGAAGTATAGCGGAAACGTAGAAGATGCCATCGCTGCTCAGAACGGAGTAGCTCAAGGATTATCTTCGGCCATTATGACTAACAACCTTCGCGAAGCAGAGCGCTTCTTGTCTCATGCAGGAAGTGACTGTGGAATCGCCAACGTCAACATCGGAACCAGTGGAGCCGAGATCGGAGGCGCTTTTGGAGGTGAAAAGGAAACAGGAGGAGGACGTGAGTCTGGATCGGATGCCTGGAAGGTTTATATGAGAAGACAAACCAATACGATCAACTATACCACCGAGTTGCCATTGGCACAGGGGATCAAGTTCGATCTTTAATAATACGAACCCCGGCCTTGGCCGGGGTTTTTTATGCGATTTATTTTCTACATCTTAATAGGTATTTTGGCCCTAGATGCTTCGGCACAGGAGCCGCTAAACCAATACGATGAAATTACCAGGATTGCGACGCCCTATGTTGCACCTATAAAGGCTGGGGAGATCGAATTTTTGGAAAACGCCAATCCTCCCAAGGATGCTTGGACCTACAAAAAGCTTCAGGAATACCAAAAGGCCCTCGACCATGGTGCCGAGATGATTTATTTCGGCAGTTACATCGGCCCGTCTGCAGACCAATCTAATTATGGCTATAATTACTTCGCCTACAAAGAATTGCCTGATGGTAGTTTTAGCTACTACTTTGTGATTATTGTAAGCATTAATGTGCAGGACAATTACAAGGTGGAAGACACCTATTTGTTTACAGAAGAGCCGGGGCTAAAGAATTGGTGGGGACATACTTTTAGCATGTACAACAGCGGCAAAATTGAACAGGTTCCAATAGCTTATCGATACCCGGTTTGCCCACCGCCTCCTTTTAAGGATTAGTTAGTTTCTTCCTGCTTCGTCCGGATATAGTTCGTACACAGCTTGACTTTGCCAATAAGCTTTACTGTCTACATCCATGATGGTCAATGGACCTTTAAAGGCAGCGCCTGTATCTATATTCCATACATTACCAAAACAGACCGGAGTCGTTTCTCCTAAGCGGGTAACCGGGGTATGCCCGATATAGATTTCTTTAAAAAGTTTAAAGCGTTTTGGATAGCGCAAATCTTCTTTATCTAAAGTAGCATCTAAGGCTTTGGCCGTTTCCCAAAGGGTGCGGTCCCAAAACACCTGATTTTTAAAATGCTCGTGCTGAGGACCGTGCAAATTGGTGAAGCCTGCGTGGACAAAAAGTCTTTCTTGCTTATCGATATGATAAAGGGTGAGGTTGCGGTAGAAGTCCTTGTGCCGCTCCAACCGTTTTGGCTCCATGCCCTCATAATTTTGCCTAGTTATCGTTCCGCCACTGCGCAACCACAGCTCTGGCGCATCCCCCTTCTTTAGGTATTGTTCGATGAGGTAGTCGTGATTTCCTTTAATAAAAATGCAGTCGGCTTTAGCGGCCAAATCGATCAAAAAATCGACCGTTTCGACGGCTTCACTCCAACCATCTACATAATCACCTAGAAAAATATACCGATCGGTATATTTTAAGTGTTTTAGATCGAATAATTGCTTTAAGGCCCTATATCCGCCATGTATATCACCGATCACATAGGATTTCATTGGCCTTGATTCACAAAAAAGACAATTATGGCGATTACAGCCAGGATGGCTAAGACAAAAAAGAAGATCTTCCAGAAGGAATAAGGACGTTTTCCGCTAAGTTTTCCCGTTTGTCCATTGACAAAGAAATTGTAGCGCTTGCCTTTAAATCTGTACGCACTCACATAGATCGGTAATAGCACATGTTTAAAGGTTTCTTCAGAAAGCTTCATGTCTATGCTATGTACTTGTTGGGTATCACCACCAATATCCCCTCGAGCCCAACGATCGGCGATGCGCTTGGCTTCTTCCGTAGACGCTAAATGCCCTTCGTTAAGTGGGATGGTGTATTTTTCGGTAACAAAGCCAGATAGATAGCTGCTATCGAAAGGCTTCAGTAAACCCAAATTCCAATGAGCGACCTTTTTTGGGATGATCCCCGAACGCTGATGCGATGCCTTAATCAGGGTATCGTCTACAAAACCAGAAACCGATCCTGCTGCTGGATACCAGCGGGTTTTACGTTCGGTAACCGTCCGTCGATTCTTTCCACTCCCCACGGTTTTAGTCACATAATAGTACTCACCTCGCATGCCGGTATAGTCTGCATAAAGTTGGGCATCGAAAGTCCAATAGGGCACATATAGTCCTTTGGTATATTGAGGGTCCAGGGTCGCCTTTTTTAGTTTGTTAGGGGCAAACCACAGACTGTTAACCCATTTCTGAAATATTTTATGCGCTTTGTTTTGGTCTAATTGAAACGGCAACACCGCCCCTGGTAAAATCCATTCTTCCTGATGAATATCCTCGGTAATCAAAGGGGAGTGACAATACACACAATGAAGCGATTTGTAATTCTCTTCAATATGCTGGTTGGCCCCACAACTCTTGCAACGAATCATGCTGATGACCTCGCGATGCGACTGGCTGCCAAACTGATCCATGTGTTGCTTTAGGTCCAGTTCTACCAACGCCATGTCTGCATGCTCGATCTCGCTCTCGTGCCCGCAGTAACCACATTTTAGATGTTCGGTTCCTGGCGCATAGCGCAGTTCGGCACCACAATTGACGCAGGCCTTTTTTAACTCTGCCTTTTGTTCGGCTAATGGGTCCATTTTCGGTTCTGCCAACGATTAGGCATTTGGTAATGGTGGTGGAGTACTTCCGCCTAAGAAGGATTTAAGTTCTTGCACATCTTTTAAGGCCGCCCACTCGCCCATTCCCTGTTTCCAAACGAGGGTGTCTCTGTTGATGGTGCGGTTGGCAAAAAGATGGCTTAATTGTTCGAAGCTCACCGGGCCAGATTGCTGTCCATTGACGGCATAATAGTATTGTACAGCCTGTGGGAGCGGTGGCGGGGCTGCCCCGCCAGCTGTCGGCGCAGGGGCGCTCTGCCCTTGTTGCGGGTTCATCATTCCGGCCATTTGCTGAGCCATCACAAAGCCCATACCCATACCCATTCCAGCTCCTGCCGTTCCGCCTTCGTTAGTGGCGGCGGCTTCGATGGCTTTGGCTGTTTTAAATTTGGTAAGCTTGTCTAGGTCCAATTTGTCGATACGGCTGTACTCGAAGATCTCTTTCTTTAGGTCCTCTGGCATGGAGACATTCTCTATAAAGAACTTCTCTAAGGAGATTCCGACGCTTCCAAATTCGGGCTGCATTACCTCCTTGCAAGTCTCGCTTAGTTCGGTCGTATTGGCCGCATACAATTCGATCGGCAAGTTTGCTTCCCCAACGGTATCCGTGAAGCGAGTAGCGATTAAGCTCTTAAGGTGCTCGTTGATCTCGTAATTGGTAAAGTTGTTGTCTGTCCCAACGATATCTACGATAAACTTACCTGCATCAGAGATGCGGAAGGCGTAGGTTCCAAAGGCTCTAATTTCTACCAATCCAAAGCGATCGTCGCTTAAGGTAATGGGGTTTTTAGTTCCCCATTTTTCGTCTGTGAACAGGTGGCTATTCACAAAATACACCTCGGCCTTAAAGGGCGAGTTAAAACCGTACTTCCATCCCTTAAGGGTGGCAAGTATCGGCAGGTTTTGTGTGTCTAATGTATAGGTGCCAGGCTCAAACACATCGGCTAGTTGGCCTTCGTTGATAAATACGGCTGTTTGTCCTTCTCTTACGATAAGCTTAGCGCCGTTCTTTATTTCGTTTTGGTAACGTTCAAATCGATGGCAGATCGTATCGTCGGTATAATCCAACCATTCGATAATATCGATAAATTCGTGACTCAGTTTTTCTTTGATTTTATCAAAAATCCCCATGATATAGTTTTTTAAATCGGTTATTTAAAGTTAAGGAAATAAGCTGTATACCTCGTTAATTGTATTTTACTTTTCGAAGAATTCTTACGGACTCCTTATAAGATTGGTATACAGAACCGCCAATTTGTTTCAAATATGGCTTGGCTTGATGCAATTTTTCTCGGGCATCCTGAAAATCGTTCAGCGAACAAATCAGGTAAGTAGCGGGTAAATGTTGTAGATCTTTTTCGTCTCTTGGGCGCAATGGAACTCCTTTTTGAAGCTTAGCGATAAGGGCATTGTTAGCATTGTAAATATGGTACAAAGTCCTTTTGTTGAACTGTGGTGGCTCGAATATAAGTTGGGTGTCCATGTTATAAGATCCGTTCTCTTTAAAGTCGATAATGGTTTCTTCTAAGGGATAATATTTGTAGCTATCATTGACCCCCAAATGAACATATTCGACTATGCGAAAGCGGTCTTCGTTATATTCTATACTCACTTCGTCTAAGGCCGAATAAAACAGGCGAATTTGCTCGTTTATCAATTCTATATCCACCCTAGAGTAATAGGTGTTTTCCTTTACCTGCTTGGTGACTCCGGCCCAACATACCACAAAGAGCTCTTTAAAAACTTTGTAGTGAGCATCTAGCTCGCTATGTCGATGGTTGATGAAGTCTATAACGCCATCTAGGGTATATTCTATGTTGTTTCGAGCCTTGTTCTCTATGGCCTGAACAATCTGCGAATTCACATCTTTTATCTCTATATCGAAATCCTTGGGCATAGAAATGCTCCCATCGCGCATAAAGATAGAGCCGCCCCAATACTTCCAAATATTTCGCCTCAATGAGGTAATCTCTCCAGTAGGTCGTATAGTAACTAGCCCTACTACCTTGTCTTCAGGAAGCTGTGGAAACATCACGTTTTCGTAAGAAATGATTGGGGCATTGGTTAAGTAAGCATTGATCAGGTTTTGTAGTTTGCTGTCGTCAAAGAAGTCTACCCCGCGAATCTCATTATTCTCATCCTCCACGCCAACGACGATAAAACTATTGTTGGCTGGGTTGCTGTTGCTCAAGGCACAAATATGTTTTAAAAACTTGGCCTTTCCCTCCTTGCTACCAAGGTCGATTTGCCGCTTTTTATCATAAAAACTGCTCTCGTCATTATGGGCGAGCAGGTTTTTGATAAGCAAGCGTTTATTGATCATGTTTTATTGACTATGGTCGAAGAAGCTTGATCTAGACACATTACGGTAAGGTCGGCGATGTTTACATGAGGTGGTCGGGTGAGGGCAAACCAAATGATGTCGGCAATATCTTTTGGTTTTAGAGGCGTATAATTTTGGTAAACGGTAGAAGCACGCTCGGTGTCCCCTTTAAAACGCACCTCGCTAAATTCGGTCTCTACTAAGCCTGGATTGACGGCTCCTACACGAATCCCCATGCCGTTAAGGTCTAAACGCATACCCTGGTTTATCGCATCTACCGCGTGCTTGCTCGCGCAATACACATTGCCTTTTGGGTACACCTCTTTCCCAGCTGTAGAACCGATATTGATAATGTGGCCATTTTTTTGTTCGATCATCTGCGGGAGTATGGCCTGGGTTACATAAAGCAGGCCTTTTACGTTGATGTCCATCATGGCATCCCAGTCGTCTGCAGACCCGGTATGTATGGGATCCAGCCCATGAGCATTCCCCGCGTTATTTATCAAGATGTCGATTGGTAAAAAGGAATCCGGGATAGAGGAAATGGCATTTTGCACCCCTTTTCTGTCTCGAACATCGAAATTAAGGGTATGAACGGCCGTTAGCTCAGACCATTCTTGCTTTAACTGGTCTAATCGTTCCTGCCTTCTTCCGCAGATAACTAGGGAAATCCCGTTTTGAGCGAGAAGCTGGGCAGTGGCACGACCAATTCCAGAAGTGGCACCTGTAATTAAGGCGATTCTATTATTTTCCATAATCGATTAAGGAACTTTATGGCCTTGGGCCGCAACTAATAATTTAAACCAGTCTATTTCGCTTAGCAGAATATCCGCGGCCTTTGCTGCCAAAGAAATCCGCTCTGGGTTGGTAGTCCCAACCACTGGAATAATACCCGCAGGGTGTTTTAATATCCATGCCAAAAGCAGCTGATCTTCTGTAGCATTGTATTTTGGACAAAGTTCGTTTAGTACCGCTTTAATACGATTGTTTGCTTCGCTTTCCTCGCGGAAATAACTCCCCAACGGGCTCCAGCACATCGGCGTAATCCCCTGGTGATACATATGGTCTAAGGTCCCATCGTGCATGGCTCCATGAGCGCTTAACGAAAATTCTATTTGGTTATAATCGAGGGAAGACTTGGATCCGATTAGCGACATTTGCGAGGCCGTAAAATTGGACACGCCAAAAGCCTTAATCTTTCCGCTGCTCAGCAATTGGTCTATGGCTTTGGCCACTTCCTCTGGCCGCATTAATGGACTAGGTCTGTGTAATAAAAACAGGTCGAGGTAGTCGCATCGCAGGTCTGCAATAGACTTTTCGGCACTCCAAATAATATAGTCACTATCGTACTGATAATGCTTGATGGAGTTGTCCCTGGTTTCTCCAACATACTGTATCCCACATTTGGATATAAGCTGAATATTGGCTCTATCGAATCCGCTATGTGCAAAAGCAGCCCCAAATTCGGCTTCTGTGGTATAATCGCCGTAAATATCGGCATGATCGAAAGAGGTTAATCCGTTTTCGATGCTGTGATGGAGCAGTCGAACCATTTCATTTTCAGACAATTGCTTACCCCATTTCCCCCAAGTCATACAGCCTTGGATAACACTTGAAAATTTGTTGTTCATAAGCTATTTTTACGCCTCTTAAAAGTAAGAATTTGAAGCGATTAAAATCCTCGGGAACCCCTTTATTTATCATAATTTTTAACCAATTGTTAACAGGGAAATTGAACAGAATGTTTGATTTTGCGAATTGGTAAAAAAACACTTAGCAAAAAGTATGGAAAGCGGAATGCAAGAAGCAACTTCGACCCTAGATATTGGGGCGTTGAACGAAAAGATCGAAAGGGAAAGCGCCTTTGTAGAAATCTTAACCATGGAGATGAACAAAGTCATCGTGGGGCAGAAGCACATGATCGAGCGCCTTTTGATCGGGCTATTGGGACAAGGACATATCCTTTTAGAAGGAGTGCCTGGTCTGGCCAAAACTCTGGCCATCAATACGCTGGCTCAGGCGGTACATGGTAGTTTTAGTCGAATACAGTTTACACCAGATCTACTACCTGCAGATGTCGTTGGAACCCTTATTTACAACATGAAGCTGAATGACTTCAGCATTAAAAAAGGGCCCATTTTCGCCAACTTTGTTTTGGCAGATGAGATAAATCGAGCTCCGGCCAAGGTACAATCTGCCCTTTTGGAAGCCATGCAGGAAAAGCAGGTGACCATTGGGGACGAAACCTTTATCCTGGACAAGCCATTTTTGGTAATGGCAACACAAAACCCCATCGAACAAGAAGGGACTTATCCGTTGCCCGAAGCACAGGTAGACCGTTTTATGTTAAAAACTGTCATCGACTATCCTAAGCTCGAAGAGGAGCAGTTTATCGTTCGTCAAAACCTAAAAGGGGCTTACGAAAAAGTAAATCCAGTGGTTACCGTAGACCAAATTCTTAGAGCACAGGAAGCTGTACGCGAGGTATACATGGACGAAAAGATAGAGCGCTACATCTTGGATATCATTTTTGCCACACGTAACCCAGAACAATATCAGTTGGGAGACTTGCAGCATTTAATCGGATTCGGGGCCTCTCCACGTGGGTCTATCAACTTGGCGACTGCGGCCAAATGTTATGCCTTTATCAAACGAAGAGGGTATGTAATCCCAGAAGACGTTCGGGCTGTTGTACACGATGTACTACGCCATAGAATTGGAGTTACCTACGAAGCAGAAGCAGAGAACATCACTTCCGAAGACATCATCAACAAGATTGTCAACGTTATCGAAGTGCCATAGAAAGCCCAGCTAGCAATTTTAATCTAACACCTATCGAGGCTTAAGTAGCCAGCGATTTTGTAATGGACACCAAAGAACTTTTAAAAAAGGTTAGAAAGATCGAGATCAAGACGCGTCGTCTAAGTGATCACGTCTTTGGTGGAGAGTACCACAGTACTTTCAAGGGGCGCGGTATGACCTTTTCTGAAGTTCGTCAATACCAATTTGGCGACGATGTACGAAGTATAGATTGGAATGTTACCGCTCGCTATAACGAGCCTTTTGTAAAGGTGTTCGAAGAAGAACGCGAGCTAACCATGATGCTGGTGGTGGACATCAGTGGGTCTGAGGTTTTTGGTACCCTAGACCAGTTTAAAAACGAAATTATCACAGAGATTTCTGCAACACTGGCTTTTTCGGCTATGCAGAACAACGATAAGATTGGTTTGATCCTATTTTCGGACGTGATCGAATTGTTTATTCCGCCAAAAAAAGGAAAGTCTCATGTGTTGCGAATCATCCGCGAGTTGTTGGAATTTAAACCCAGCAGCAAGAAAACGGACATCGGGCAGGCGCTAAAGTACATGTCTAACGTGATGAAGAAAAAGGCTATTGTCTTTGTGCTTTCGGACTTTATGTCCAAGGATTATCACGATACCCTAAAAATCGTTTCTAAGAAACACGACTTAACCGGGATTAGAATCTATGACCGGCGAGAAGAACAAATGCCAAACCTGGGAATGGTGCAAATGGAGGATGCAGAGTCTGGCGCGAGAATGCTTGTGAATACAGCCTCCAGATCTGTTAGAAATCGCTACCATGCTCATTACCTCGAACAGGTCGATTTTTATCACAATGCCTTCCAAAAGTGCGGAGCAGGGGTTATCGATTGTAGAGTGGACGAGAGTTACGTAAAAAAATTGTTGGGCTATTTTAAAAGAAGAGCTTAATGCGAAGACAAACGACATACATTTCTTCGGGACTCAAATTGCTTTTGAGTTTTTTGTTGTTTTTGGGAGTAGCTCAGGCTCAAGCTCAGGTTAAGGGCTATGCCGACACTACGCAAATCCGAATTGGAGAACAGATTTTGTATACCATAGAGGTAGAAGCGGACAGTACTGCTTTGGTCCTGTTCCCAGAAGGGCAAAGTTTTGGCGCCTTGGAGGTTGTAGATTCTTATCCGATAGACACGACCAAGCTGGATGTTCGACAGCGCCTGATAAAAAAATACGGCCTTACTCAATTCGATTCTGGCCAATACAAATTACCATCCCAACGTGTTATGGTGGGCGATAAAAGCTATGTAACAGATTCGCTGCGGGTGAGTGTGCAAGATGTAGCTGTAGATACCAGCAAGCAACAGATGTTCGACATCAAGCCAATTTCGTTGGTAGAGCGGCCGCCATTTGACGCCTCTGGCCTATTATGGGCCTTATTGGTTTTACTTGTTTTAGGGGGTGTGGCGTTTTTACTGGTTCGCAGAAAGAAGAAAAAGGATGCTCAAAAAAGGCAGTTACCGCCCTACGAGGAGGCCATGGAGTCTTTAGGCATGTTGGATGGGCAGGCTTTGTTGAAGACCGACAAAACAAAAGAATATTATTCGCAACTAACGGAGATTGTAAAGCGCTACCTCCATCGTGAGGTAGATCAGCATGCTTTGGAAAGTACATCGGACGAATTAATCGAGCGCCTTCGGCTATTGCGGCATTCGGGGCATATCGAACTGGATAAGCATACCATTAAAAAATTGGACCTTCTTTTTAAGAGAGCAGATTTGGTAAAATTTGCTAAGATGCGTCAGGAAGAAGGCCAAGCACGGGCAGACAGAACAACCATAGAGGAGGTTATCAACGAGACCCGCGAGGCCTTGCCAGAGCCTACAGAAGAAGAATTATTGCAAGACCAAGCTTACCGAGAATTATTGGCCAAAAAGAAACAACGCAAACAATGGATTGTTGGTGCATCTTTGGGTGTAGTGGCCTTGTTACTAACAGCGGCCACATATGGGGCACTTACTGGTTTCGACAATTTAAAAGACAAAGTTTTGGGTAATGCCATTCGATCTATGCACGAAGGGCAATGGTATCCGAGTGAGTATGGCACTCCGGCTGTGGTACTTCAAACCCCAGAAGTTTTGTACCGAGTCCCAGATTCTTTGGGCGGAACACAACCCAATGGGATTATTAGCAATCAGTTTCAGTATGGTAGTGTCGATGAGTTTTTTGTTGCGGTAAGCACAGCTGTATTTCCTCCATCTCCCGATGGGGAAAAACAAGTAGATACAGAGGCCGTGGTAGAAAGAACCATCAACGAATTGGAGGCCACTGGTGCCATCAACATCATTGTAAAGCAAGAGTCATTTAGCACAGAAAATGGAATAACCGGTATTAAAGCTTACGGGGATTTTAATTTCCGTAAAGAGAATGGTAAAATCCTAAAGGAAAAAATGGCTTATGAGTTTTTGTTTTTCGAACAGAACTCGGGCTTGCAAACGGTATCTGTAGTTTATCCAAAAGAAGATTTTTATGGATTACAGGTAAAACAACGAATTATTAATTCGGTCGAACTGGAAGTTCAGGATGCCGCGCAAAAAACAAAGCAGCCTTAATGGAACAGTTCGAATTTGTAAATCCAAAATTGTTCTGGCTGTTGCTGGTCCTTCCCATTATGCTGGGATGGTACCTGTGGAAACGCAATAAGCAGACTGCGGTATTGTTTATTTCGGGCTTAGATGGTTTTAAAAGCGGAAGTAATTGGCTCGCCAGGCTGCGACCAGTTTTGTTTGTAATGCGTCTACTCGCAGTAGCTGTTGTGATTGTCGCCATGGCTAGGCCACGAAATGTAGACGAAAGCACTCGGATAAAAACCACTAGTGGGATAGACATTGTGATGGCCATAGATGTATCTGCCAGTATGTTGGCGCGGGATCTTAAGCCCAGTCGTCTGGAAGCGTTAAAAACGGTGGCGGCAAGGTTTATCAACGATCGTCCTAACGACCGCATCGGTTTGGTGGAGTATGCCGGAGAGAGTTTTACAAAAACCCCGCTAACAAGCGATAAAACCTTGGTCCTTACATCTCTTAAAAGCATTAAATACAATACGGTAATCGAAGGAGGAACCGCAATTGGGATGGGGTTGGCTACTTCGGTGAATCGGCTTAAAGACAGTCGCGCGAGCAGCAAGGTTATCATATTGCTTACCGACGGAGTGAATAATGGCGGGTTTATCGACCCCAAGATTGCCTCGGAATTGGCCGTAGAATTTGGCATCAAGGTCTACACCATTGGGCTTGGTACTAACGGGATGGCATTATCCCCAATCGGGATGCTGGCTACTGGGAAGTTTCAGTACGGTAAGGTGCCGGTAGAAATAGACGAAGACCTGCTAAAAGACATTGCTTTAACCACTGGAGGACAATACTTCCGTGCGACGAGTGCCACCAAATTAAAAGAGATTTACGACGAGATCAACAAACTAGAAAAGACCGAAATAGAAGAATTTAAATACCGCAATTACGAAGAGTTATTCCGTCCATTAGTGCTTTTTGCCATGGGACTTTTAGCCCTAGAGTTTTTATTGCGAGCAACTGTATTTAAAAGTTTTATCTGATCATGTATAGACTGGAAGAACCCATATATTTCTATCTCTTGATGCTAATTCCATTGCTGGCGATGGTGTTTGCTGCCGTCATGATATGGAAGCGGCAAACCCAGCGGCGTTTTGCCGATGCGCCTTTATTGGCGCGGCTTAGCCCAGATCGGTCTGTAGTAAAATCTACCCTGAAGTTCTTTCTATTTGCCTTGGCGCTTACATTTTTTGCCTTGGCCTTGGTCAACCCTAAGATTGGGACCAAAATAGAAACCCTAAAACGAGAAGGGGTGGATGTGGTTTTTGCATTGGATGTTTCTAAGAGTATGTTGGCAGAAGACATTGCGCCTAACCGGCTGATGAAGTCTAAACAACTGGTTTCTCAGATTATAAATTCGCTTGCAGGAGACCGCGTAGGGATTATCGGCTATGCTGGGAGTGCCTTCCCACAAGTGCCGATCACCACAGATTTTGGCTCGGCCAAGTTGTTTCTATCTAGTATGAATACCGATATGGTTTCGTCTCAAGGGACGGCCATTACAGAAGCAATTTCTCTGGCCAAGACCTACTACAATGATGAAGAACAAACCAATCGGGTGTTGTTTATCATCAGCGACGGAGAGGATCACGAAGGCAATGTAGAAGGCATTGTTAAAGAAGCGGCAGAGCTAGGCATTAAGATCTATACCATCGGCGTCGGTAGCGAGGCAGGAGCGCCCATTCCGATTAAAAAGAATGGGATTCTTCAGTTTTACAAAAGAGACCAAGACAACCAACAAGTAGTCACCAAACTCAATACAGACACCCTAGAAGAAATCGCTGCAAATGGCAATGGAACTTATATCGATGGAAGCAATACCACCGAGGTAATCGACACGGTGACAGCCATTCTGAATGGGATGGATAAAAAGGAATTCGAAGCCAAACAGTTTACAGATTTTAAAGATCAGTTTCAGTGGTTTTTGGCAGCAGGACTGTTTATGTTGCTCTTAGAAATGCTGTTGCTAAACCGTAAGACGGCTTGGCTGCAAAAATTAAATTTGTTTAACGAGAAAAGGAAATGATAAAGGCTGGTACGATGGCTTGGAGCCGTTCGATTTTTTGGTTTGCCTTTGTTGGCTTACTGTTGGTCGCTGTCCAGCTGCAGGCTCAGGAGCCAAACAAGGAACAAATCCGTAAACAAAAGCAGGCTCAGGAATTCTTAAACGATGCAAGTGCTTCTCTAGAGGATAACGATTTTATCGATGCCGAAGCCAATTACCGACGCGCGATTGCGCTAGACCCTACCAAGGAAGTCGGGAAGTATAATTTGGGGACCGCCTATTATAACGAAAGCAAGAACGAGGAGGCGATGAGCCGATTCAAACAAGCTGCAGGTACCGCTCAAAGTAAAAAGGAGAAACACAGAGCCTTTCACAATCTTGGAAATACTTTTATGAATTCTAAGAAATACCAGGAAGCTGTAGAATCGTACAAAAGCGCTTTACGCAATGACCCAACCGATGATGAAACGCGCTATAACCTGGCCTTGGCAAAAGATCTGTTAGAAAAGAACCCGCCAGAAGGGGGCGACGGTGAGGACGAGAACGAAGACCAGAACCAAGATCAGGAACAGCCTCAAGACAACGAAAACGAGGATAACGAAGGAGAAGAGAAAGAAGGCGAAGACGGAGAGCAGAAGGAGGACGAAAGCAAAGGAGACGAGCAGGACGATAAAAAGGAAGGCGAAAACGAGAATCCTGACGGGCAGCCGAAACCTCCAGAAGAACAAAAGAACAACGAAGAAAATAAAGATCAGAAACAGCCACAGCCGCAGCCTGGACAGTTATCGCCTCAACAAATTCAGAATTTGTTGGATGCCATGAACAACGAAGAGAAAAAGGTTCAGGAAAAGATCAATGCCCAAAAACAAAAAGGAACTAAGGTTAAATCGAACAAAGATTGGTAGATGAAACGTACTCTATGGGTCATATCGCTTTTGTTCACAACCCTTTTAGCACAAGAAGGTTGGGCACAGGTGCGCTTCGAGGCCAAGGTGAGTAAATCTCGTTTGGGGATTAACGAACGCCTTAGGGTAGACTTCGAGATGAACCAGGACGGCGATAATTTTAGCCCGCCAGATTTTCAAGGCTTCCGTGTTATCGGAGGGCCAAATCAGGCCATTAGCAACTCTTACGTTAACGGAAAGCGTAGCTACAGCAAGACCTATTCGTACTTTCTTTCGCCTCAAAAAAAGGGAAAGATCACCATTGGGCAAGCCACTATAGAAATTCGAGGAGAAATTTACAAGACCTCTCCCATCGCAGTACAAATTACCAATGCGGTTAAGCGATCGGGCGAAAATGGTGATGCAGATTATCTGGCCAGCGAGAATGTGCATTTGGTGGCAGAAATATCTAAAACCAAGCCCTATTTAAACGAGGCCATAACGGTAAGTTATCGGCTTTATGTTTCTAACGAAGTAAGCATTACCAGTAATTGGAGGGAAATCGATACGCCGAAGTATGCCGACTTTTGGAGCCAAACCATAGACACCAAAGGCAACTACAAAATATACGAGGGGCAGTATAACGGCCAGCCTTATCGTTATGTGATTTTGAGAACAACGGTATTGTACCCGCAGAAGACGGGCGAATTAGAGATAGAACCACTTACGCTAGATGTGCCAATCGATGTAAAATCGAATAGACGAGACATCTTTGGACGCCGCTTGATGACGAGGGTTAACAAAACCATTTCTGCAGGTAAAAAAACCATAGATGTTAAGCCCTTACCGGAACAAGGACGCCCTGCTAACTTTAATGGAGCTGTCGGGAAATTCGACTTCGATGTGTCCAGCAACCGAGATTCTTTAGATGCAGGAGAGTCGCTGGAAGTGACGGTTAAGGTAAGCGGAACTGGAAATTTAAAACTGTTTAATCTCCCTTCTATAAACTTTCCTAGCGCCTTAGAAGTTTACGAGCCCAGTCGCGACGATAAAATTTCTACTCGCTTAAGCGGGATGCAAGGGTCGATTGCAGAGCGGTATACCGTGATACCAGAATTTAAAGGAAATTACCCGATTAGGCCGATAAGCTTCTCTTATTTCGACCTCGAAACTAATCGCTATGTCACGCTCAACTCGGATGAGTTTATCATCGATGTACAAAATGGTCCGTTAAGTGCGGCAGATCAAAAAAGAGAAGAAGCAGCCGAGGCAGGGAAGCAGGTTGTAGTTCAAGACGACGAGCAGTTTAAATACATCAAGCTCAAGCCAGATTTAGACTTGATAGAGAAGAAGGACTTCTTCCGTTCTAACACATATTGGTCGATGCTGGCGGTCCCACTTTTGCTTATTCCTGTGTTTGTATTGATAGGAAGACAAAGGGAAAAGCGCCGAGCCGATGTGCTGGGCACCAAACTGCGTAGGGCCAATCAGTTAGCCAAGAAATATTTGAGCGAAGCCAAAAAACGAAAAGCCAATAAGGCATTGTTTTACGAAGCCATGGAGCGCGCGTTGCACAATTACCTCAAAGCCAAGCTTAACATAGAGACCAGCGAGATGAGCAAACCAAGGATCTCTCAGTTATTGAAAGAGCGAGGCGTGGATGGCGATGCGGTTAATCAGTTTACCGAGCTATTGAAAAGCTGCGAACTGGCGCGCTATACCCCTACTTCTCAGGTAACCATAGAGCAGGATTATCAGCAGGCCATCACCGTATTGGCTAACATAGATAAACAACTAAAATAATGAAGAGTTTCCCTAGACATATCGATAGATTAGCTGCGGGGCTCATGCTTTTATGGGTTGTTAATGCCTTTGGGCAACAGGAACCCTTATTCGAGCAAGGGAAGGGGCAATACAAAAACGAAAACTATACAGAAGCCATAGCCAATTGGACTAAGGTTCTTGAAGCAGGAGAACATTCGGCAGCCCTGTATTTTAATTTGGGGAATGCATATTATAAGTTAAATCAGGTAGGGCCAAGTATTTACTATTACGAAAAAGCCCTACAGTTGTCTCCCAACGATTCCGATATAAAAAACAACCTAAGTTTTGCCAAAAACGCAACCATAGACGCCATCGAGCCTTTACCACAGACACTCTTTGCTAAATGGGACAGCCAAGTATCTGGGCTTATGACCTATGAGGGTTGGGCATGGACCACTGTATTGGCGGCTCTTGTGCTAAGTCTTTGCTTTTTGATGTATTATTTTACGGCGGATAGCGGGCGAAAGCGTTTGTATTTTGCTGGTTTTATCATCGGAGCATTCGTAATGATCACGGGTCTGACTATGAGCTATCGTGTTTATGATAAAAGTCTAAACGACAGACATGCCATTGTTTTTGCCGAGTCTACTCAAATAAAAAGTGAGCCATCTATGGGCTCCGAGACCTCTTTTGTACTACACGAAGGAACCCAAGTACAAATCCTCGAGCTGGAAGGAGAATGGTTTCATATTCAAATCGCCGATGGCAAAGATGGTTGGATTATAGCTGCAGATATCAAAGAGTTGTAGCTAAATCCAAAGTAAATTTCCTGAATTGCTTTGGAATCGATATTTTTATACAAGACAACTGAAATTTATTAACATCAATTTACTTTGCTTATGTTGAAAGGCGTATTTACAAATATTCGTGGGAATGTGCTTGGCGGCATTACAGCCGGTATCGTTGCCCTACCCCTTGCACTAGCCTTTGGGGTCCAATCCGGATTAGGACCAAGTGCCGGACTTTATGGAGCTATTTTTATCGGTTTCTTCGCTTCCTTGTTTGGAGGAACCAACACTCAGATTTCTGGGCCTACGGCGCCTATGACGGCTGTTTCTATGGTAATCATCGCCGGGATTATTGCTGCCCATGATGGAAATGTAGAGCGAGCCCTACCATATATTTTGATGGTATTCTTACTCGCCGGTTTGATGCAAATCGGAATAGGAATTTCTGGTATAGGAAAGTACATCAAGTATATTCCTTATCCCGTGGTTTCTGGGTTTATGACGGCCATTGGAGTCATTATTCTTATCACACAGGCCTTGCCGATGATGGGATACTATACCCAAGACGATTCTGCCTACATCAGAGAGTTTAAACCCGAAGCAGAAGAAGTCTTGTTAGACAAAATCTTAAAAGAAGAAGCCGGAGAAGATATCTTGGTGTTAGAAGATTTTAAAGAAACCATAGAGCGGGCCGAAAAGATTACGGAAGAGGAGATCAATGACGAGGCTACGACTTTGGCTAAGAATGAGAGTTCTGGGGTTTTAGGGACCTTTAAAGTGATAGATCGAGCAGCGTCACGCATCAATTGGTTGGAGTTACTGCTTGGCTTAGCAACAATCTTTATCATTTATGGTTTTAAGCGGATTACAACCAAGGTGCCTAGTACGTTGGTGGCATTGTTTGTAGTATCGCTAGGGGCCTATTTCTTAAAATTGAATTACCGGCCAATTGCCGAGATTCCATCCGGATTCCCCGTATTGAATATGGAAATTTTCTCTCACTTTAAGGTAAGCGCCATTACACCTTATGTGTTTACCGCACTTACGTTGGCTTTTCTAGGAGCCATTGACTCTTTGCTTACATCTGTAGTAGCAGATAATATGACGAAGACTAAACATAAGCCGAATAAAGAACTGATCGGACAAGGAATTGGTAACTCCGTCGCAGCCTTATTTGGAGGGATACCCGGAGCAGGAGCCACCATTCGTACCGTGGTAAACATCAATGCCGGAGGGACAACTAAACTATCAGGGATGATCGCTTCTTTACTGCTGTTGATCGTCTTATTGGCCATTGGGCCTATAGCATCGCAGATTCCTGCCGCAGTTTTGGCCGGGATACTTGTAACCGTAGGTATTGGAGTGATGGATTACAGAGGCCTTAGAGCCATCCCTAAAATGGATAAGACCGAAGTTGTGGTCATGTTGGTCGTATTGGTGTTGTCTGTATTCTGGAACCTAGTGTACGCCGTAGGGATTGGACTCGTACTGTCTTCTCTTATCTTTATGAAGAAGATCGGGGATATGACAGCGCGTCAATCTAAAGTGGTTGTCCTCGACAACGCGGATGAGTTACAACTCCCTTGGAATGATGAGGTAAACTTCCCAGAACACTTGCGCAAGAAAGTATTTGTAAAGCGTCTTAAAGGGCCCTTATTCTTTGGATATACTTCAGAATTTCAACAGCTTTCTAAGGAAGTACCGGAGTCTGCCACGCATGTCATTATTAGGATGGGACAGGTGCCTTATATGGACCAGTCTGGGCTTTATGCCATGGAAGATGTGGTTCTAGATCTTACCCAAAAGGACATTCATTGTATGTTCGAATGTTTGCAAGAACAGCCTGAGGCGATGATGAAGAACATCGATATTATACCGGACCTGGTGCCAGAGGAGCATCTGTTCGAAGACTTTAAAGATGCCATGATCTACATCAGGGAAAACCTGACAGCAGATCGCTAAAATAACGAGGCCCTACTTTAGTGGGGCCTCTTCTTTATCTAGTTCTTCGTCTATACGATCGATTATTGCAGGAAGAACCATTGGAGCAAGTCGGGCTACGGGTTCGTAAAGCAATGAGTCTGCTTTCTTTTCTTCGGAAATGACAAAGCCAGTGATATTAGAATCGCCAAAGAAGAAGAATAGTACAGAGATAACAAAGGCGATTTTTATGGTATTGAACACCCCACCTAAAAATTTATTGATAAGTCCCAAGGCTGCAAAGTCTGCTATTTTGGTAAGCACCTTACCCATTAAACCGATAAGCACCACAATGGCTAAAAAGGTGATTAAGAAAGCGAGAACTTTGGTAACGCCCGGCTCCTTACCGATCCAATCTGCGATGTAATCGCCCGTATAATCGGAAAAGTAATAGGCGCCTATTATTCCTAAAATAACCCCGATTAAAGAAGTAAGGGCCACAAAAAAGCCTTTTCGATAACCCGAAATAAAAGCCAGAATAAGCAAGGCTCCAAGCAAAAGATCGATGTAATTCATACCCTAGTAATTAGCCGAAAGATACTAAAACTCTATACTAAGAAACGTATCTTTGCAGCCTATTCGTATGGCTAGAGACGAGATTTTAAAAAACCGATGGGACCAGTTGGTCTCTTTTTTAAGCGAACGCTTCGCCGATGGCGAGACCTTAGATTTGGACGCAATTATCTATTTGGTAGGCGTGCAGGAATTGGGACAGCCTCATCGCAGTTATAAAAAAGACGAGAAGGTAAATTTGATGCACATCGCCATCTGTAGATTGCTAGAGCCATTTGGGTACTATAGATTCGAGTATTTTGATGAAGATGGCTGGCCGCATTATAGTGTGGCAGAGCAGTTGCCGCCGCTAAAAGCAGGCGAACAAACTGTCCTGATGAAAGAAGCTATCGTCCAGTACTTTGTCGAAAAAAAGGTGGTAAGTTAAAATCAAAAAAAGTAGTTTTGCGATTCGGCTAAAGCGTATGATAGAACAGATCGAACAACATATAAAAGAGATTGAAGCTGTGGAGGCTTCAAATATGGAGGCTGTAGAGGCATTCCGAATTCAATACTTAGGGCGTAAAGGAGTGTTAAGCGAATGCTATTCTAGTCTTAAAGCGGCGCCCAACGAAGAAAAACGCGCATTGGGGCAAAAGATCAATGCCCTTAAACAAGCCGCCGAGGCCAAGCTCGAATCTTTAAAGCAGGCCTTAGAATCTGAAGAAGATTCTAAAGGGGTGTATGGAGATCTTTCCCGACCAGGAGAGCCTTTGGCAGTAGGGGCCCGTCACCCGATATCCATCGTAAAAAACCGCATCATCGAGATTTTCTCTCGGATTGGGTTTAATGTTTCTGAAGGCCCAGAGATCGAAGACGACTGGCACAATTTCTCTGCTCTTAACTTGCCAGAATATCATCCTGCCCGAGATATGCAGGATACCTTTTTTATCCAGACAGATCCAGATATTTTACTACGTACCCACACTTCTTCTGTACAGGTACGTTATATGGAAGAAAACAAACCACCTATCCGAACCATCTCTCCGGGACGTGTGTACCGAAACGAAGCCATTAGTGCCCGGTCGCATTGTTTCTTCCATCAAGTGGAAGGCTTATATGTAGACAAAGGTGTAAGCTTCGCCGATTTAAAGCAAACCCTGCAATATTTTACCACCGAGCTTTTTGGTAAGTCCAAAATCCGTCTTCGCCCATCTTATTTTCCATTTACCGAGCCAAGTGCAGAGGTGGATGTTTATTGGGGGCTGGAAACCGAGACCGATTATAAGATGACAAAAGGAACCGGCTGGTTGGAAATTATGGGCTGCGGAATGGTAGATCCGAATGTTTTGGAGAATTGCGGAATTGATTCTGAAACCTATTCTGGTTTTGCTTTTGGGATGGGTATCGATAGGATAGCGCTCTTGTTGCATCAAATTCCGGATATCCGCATGCTTAGCGAGAACGACATTCGCTTCTTAGAACAATTCAAGGGGGTAAATTAATGAAGAAGGACATCGTAATACCTCAGGTTAAAGAGGTGTACATGGCGGCCGTTCGGCAGTATAACAAGGATTTCCGCACACGCGATTGGAACGTTTACCTAATCAACAATAGCCACGATCCCCTAGAGACCGTCTTGATTGTTTCTCAGGGCTTATCGAAGGATGAACAAACTTCTTTAATGCGACATAAGTTGGACCTGCTTCCGACCAAGAGTTTCGCCAAGGTGGAGTTTTTGGAAGACAGTGTCCTTAAATTAAACAACTACTTTACGCTTACTTACTTTATCGGAGAGAAACTTTTCGATAAAAAATTTGAATTCCCAGCAGACTCTGTAATCGAGGATAATGCCGTAAAGCTCCCCTTGATGGAACTTAAGGGCGTCCTGGCCCGATAGCCTCTTTATTTTCTCAAAATATCTTTGTTGCATGCTTAATTCAAGCCTTTGATGGTTAGCGATATTTTCGTTAACTTAATAGAACTTTTTTTAAGCTAACCAACTCACAATCAAATTTTTTAGGCAATGAGGCGATTATACCACCTTTTGGCAGTACTACTTATCGCGGGAACTGTACAAACATCAGCACAAACCTTTACAATGGGGAAAAAATGTAGGGCTCAGCTCGATGAGGTTAAACTCATGATGGGCGAAGAGCGTTATGAAGATGCGCTGGTCGCTATAGAACAATTTCAGGATAAGTGTAAAACCAAGGATGCAAAAGAACAAGGATCGGCCCAAAAGGCCATGGCATTAAACCAGCTAGAACGTTACGAAGAAGCTCTGGAGGCGAGCGAATTGGCCCTTAAGGTAACCAAAGGACGTAGTTTGGATGGACACTTCCAGAAGGCGATTGCTTATTTTTATATGGGCGACACAGAAGCGTCTAAATCTCAATTGGAACAGGTGATAGAGCTCACAGAGATGAATCAGGATACCACTGCACGAGCTTCCAATTATGCCTTGATGGCCGCTATGTACGAACGACAGCTTGCAGAAATTGACTCGGCTCAAGTCTATCTAAACAAGGCCAAGCAATTGGACCCTAACAATGCCAATTATTACATACAGGAAGGTTCTATGTATGCTTCCATCCCAGATTTTGATAAGGCATTTGCCGCCTACGATGAAGCAGAGCGATTGGATCCGGCTTCTCTCGATTTGTACATTTCTAGAAGCAATACGGGTCTTCGTAAGATGGCTCAGAAATATGGATCGGATCAGGCTCAGGAGCTTCGATCTAAGATGAACGCAGACGAAAAAGAAGTCCTATGTAGGGATATTAAAAGGGCCATCGAATTAGGATGGAATGAAATGGATAAAAAACTCTTCGCGGCCTTGGTCTGCAAATAAAAACATCTAATATGAAACGTACTATAGCATTATTTCTAGTCCTTAGCTTAATTGTAGGCTGTGGCACCATGAACAAACAACAAAAGGGAACTGTGGCCGGAGCTGCAGGCGGTGCATTAATCGGTGCTGCGGTATCTAAAGGAAGTATTTGGGGGATTTTGGCAGGAGCCGCCATTGGCGGTGTTACTGGTAATCTTATCGGTAAGAAAATGGACCAACAAGCGCGCGACCTTTCTCAGGCGGTTCCCACGGCAGAGGTCAACCGCGTGGGTGAAGGAATCAATATGACCTTCGATTCTACGTTGGTCTTTCAGATAAATTCGTCCGATTTAAGTGAAGCATATAAGGAAGATTTATCGGCCGTGGCAGAGATCTTTAACGAATACCCAGACACCAATATAGTTATAGAAGGGCATACCGACGATTCTGGCCCAGAAGAATACAATATGAAGTTATCCGAACAACGCGCTAAAGCAGTAAGTGATTATTTGGTGTCTCAAGGAATCGACCAAGCAAGAATTACAGCTAGTTGGTATGGAGAAGAGCAACCTAAGTATCCTAACGATGAAGCCAATAGAGAGAAGAACAGAAGGGTAGAATTGGGTGTTTTTGCCAATGAAGATATGAAGGCCAAGGCGAAGAAAGGAGAACTATAATTCACCAGAAAATATAGCAGAAAGCCGCCCGCCTGGGCGGCTTTTTTTAATTGTAGTATTTGCTTATTAGTTCTTGGTAAACCTTCTGGTAATTCGACCATGCGCTCCGTTTAGAACCAGAATATATGTAGCCCGCGCCAAGGGTGTTAGATCTATGGAGTGGGAAAGTGTAAGCGGGTCGAGCGTAAATTGTTCCACTAAGATTCCCGTCATAGTATATATAAATCCTCCGCCGATGGAGAGCATGCCTGGATTGTGGATAAACAAGGTAGAAGCAAGCTGCCCCTGATAGATCAATAGGTCTGCACCGTACTCCTCTTGGATGCCCAGCGCACCTATTACCGTTAGTTTAAAATCGCAACTTGCCAGATTGCCATATTCGTCTTCGGCATTAAAAGTGATAGTGTGTACACCTTCTGGCATCTGCGTGCCAGCAGGTGGATCCTGAGAAGTGAGGGTTAGAGGATCGGTACAGTTGTCCGTAGCTGTAACCAAACCCTCGGCCCAATAATCTGGTAATAGATACATCAAATCGCTTCTACCTGGACTGACAGTTTGGTCTTTTGGGCAATCCATAACAGGTGGCGTCGCATCTATTACGGTAATAGAGAATTGGCATGATACAATGTTATTATCGCTGTCCACTGCGCTAAACTCTATTATAGTTTCTCCAACAGGGAATGCGCTGCCGGAGGGAGGTCCCATGGTTTGTAAAACTGGCAGCGAGCCATCTTCTAAATCTGTGGCGATGGCCAGATCAAAATTGATAATGGCTTCGCATAAGTTCGCCTGGGTTTCTTCCTCGATGTTTAAAGGACAGGTTATTTCTGGAGGACTGCCCACCACAGAAAAGTCTTGGCCAGGGTTAATGTTTCCGGCCGAACCCAGCGATGGCTCATTCCAGCTAAAGTGGGCATAGGTGGTCCCGGCGCCGACAAGTTGCAATGAATGACCTACCGGGGTAGCATTGGTCTCCGCTACGCCTAATTCTTCGCTGTTAAGCCCGATGGCCGGACCATCTGTTGCGCTAAAGACCCCCTCATAGCTCAGAAATTGAATGACCGACTCGTTTTGGTCTACTAGGGCTAGGCCGTCCGGGCCGTTTTGCATGCCGGCCTCCAAAAAGGATACCGTCCCAAAGCCAGCTTGCTGATCGGGGATGGTTCCGCTTAAGGAAATGGTGCGATAGACCTCGCCATTGGACCCGTTGTAAAGTGCAATCGTCCAGCCCGTTAAGTCTGTACCTGCTGGGCCAGCCACCTCGACCAACTCGTCTAGGTCCCCACCCGAATTGTCGTAATGTAGTTCGTTGATGAAAACTGTTTGTCCATGGCATAGTCCAACAGTGATCACCCCTACAATTGAAAAAATAATTTTTTTCATTGATAAGAGAATTAAAAATGTTCTAAATAATCAGGAATTGCCCCCTGAAGTCGCCACTATGGCATTTCGCAAATAGGGGGAGGGGTTAATTGAGCTTTTCGGTAAGCTTTCGGAACACCTTTTTAGGGTTCTTTTTATCGTAGAGAACAGCGTAGACTGCATTGATTATAGGAGTCTTGGCTTTGCTTTTGCCACGGTCCTGATTTAACTGATAGGCGCTTCGAGTAGCGTAATAACCTTCGGCAACCATTTTCATCTCCATCATAGCGCTCTTTACCGTATACCCTTTGCCGATCATGTTGCCGAACATTCGGTTACGACTAAAGGTAGAATAACCAGTTACCAGAAGGTCGCCTAAATAGGCAGAGCCATTGATGTCACGCTTCATCTTATGTACTTTCTTTACATAGCGTTTCATCTCTCGGATAGCATTGCTCATCAGCACGCTCTGGAAGTTATCTCCATAACCTAAACCATGGGCGATTCCTGCCGCCAACGCATAGATGTTTTTTAGCATGGCTGCATATTCTGTCCCAATGATGTCATCGCTGGTGGTACAGCGGATGTAGTCACTGCTTAGGGCAGTTGCAATAACCTTGGCTTTGGTTTGGTCTGCACAAGCGATGGTTAGATAAGAGAGCCTCTCTAGGGCGACTTCCTCTGCATGACAGGGTCCGGTTATAACTCCAATGTCCTTAAACGGGATATTGTAGTTGGTAAAAAAATGGTCCCCGACAATCAAACTGCTTTCCGGAACAATCCCTTTGATGGCAGAAAAGATGACCTTTCCTTCGAGCGATCGGTCGATCTTTTGAAGCTCGCCTTCTACAAAGGCTGATGGAATTACAAAAATGAGGTAATCTGCATAGTCGACCAACTCGTTGATGTCGCTACTTAGTTTTAGTTGATCTGTATGAAATTCTACAGAACTCAAATAATCCGGATTGTGGTATTGTTCTTCGATGTGTTCGATGGCAGCTTCGTTGCGCATATACCAACCAACTTCATCCAAATTTTCACAAAGCATCTTTACGATTGCTGTAGCCCAGCTCCCGCCTCCAAAAACGGCAATCTTCGGAAATGTATCCATGTTCTTTACTTGATGAATCAAAAATACAAATCTGTATGCAATGCCAGTCCTACAATTTCAGAATTACCGCAAATACTTTTTTAAAAAGACCCTTAAGGCCCGGTATTACAAGCGTTTGCGTTTATGGCATGCTTTTGGCTCTATCCTTCCTAAGAACTTAAAACGCACTATTATGAGAGCAATGAACTTATTTTTTGGTTGGGGCCTCATCAGTTTTATGTTGCTTGGCTGTTATGCTGAAGTGATCATAGAGGACCCAGTGATAGTAGATCCGGTCCCTGTAGAAACAGCGGGTCAGATTTTAAACTCACACGAATTGTGGTATGTAGATGTACACAGATCTAATGTGAATGGAGAGATTCCCTTTATGCAGATGGCATTTACGCTATCGTTTGTGGGCGGCACCTTAAAGGCCAATAACAATTTGGTCGGGATAGGGTCTAACGGATATGGTTTTGGCATTTCGGTGGGACGCTACGATACTTTAGCCGAATGGGTAGACCTTTTCCACGATATAGATGGTTTTTATTCTTTTGAAGTACGAAGGCTAAACGCACACGAAATCGAACTCTATCAACCTGGACTGGGATTGCGCTACGTATTGATAGGCTATCAACGTTCTAATTTTGATTACGATTTGTTGTTTTATGACAATCTGCATTACTTTTTGCAAGAATACACCGCCTGGGAACGGTCTTATATCAGTCCATTTGGCGACGGCAATCTGTTCGACAAAGAACAATTCTTGCAGTTTTTACCAGGAGGAGGAGATGGCAACTTTCAAAGTAGCAAGGATAAGGCAGGTACCCCATTAAGCCAAGTTTATTGGGATTATCAGGGCGTATATTGGATTGGCCAAATCGTGGGAACCCCCTATATTAAACATTTAACATTAGATTATGACTACCTGGGCAATGAAGGTTTCGAACTCTACGTTATTAATGACAACTACGTCGAGCTGCTGCATTTGGCTTCCGGAACGGTGTATGGTTTTAGCGGAAAAGGATTTATACCGCTAAAAAATGTTAAAAAAGGCAAGATCCGCTTATCTAATTCAGAAATTCTGAAACAATTTGAAAAGATGAGCGTCTAAAGATAAAGAGGACCCTTGTATAAGGAGAATCTCGATAACTTTTGGTTGGTTATTTAGTTGAAATCGCCTCGTCGGCTTATGTCGTCCGGGGCGATTTCTTTTTTTAACCTTTATAGAAGTTCATTTCGTCTAGATAGGTCCAAACGCCGTGTGGCAACAGTGGCCGAATGTCCTTACCCCCTGCGATAGACTTTCTGATGAAAGTGGAAGAAATCTCCATAATGGGTGCATCGATATGATGTATATCGCCTCCGTCCAGTGCGGAATGACAAACCACTCCATCCTGAATCCGCGGATAGACCAAAAGGGGGTAACCCGCTAGCAGCACTTCAAAGTTTTTCCATTTGTGAAGATTCTTCAGGTTATCGCCACCCATGATTAAACTAAATTGGTGTTCCGGAAATTGTTCTTCTAAATGGACCAGCGTGTTTACGGTATAATTGGGTTGCGGCAAATCGAATTCGACATTGCTAGCCTTTAACAGTGGATAGTCCTCTAAAGCGATACGAACCATACTTAAACGATGATAGTCGGATAAGAGGCTGTTTTTTTTCTTATGTGGGTTGTGTGGAGTAACCACTAACCAAACCTGATCTACAGGACCAAATTGGGCAACGTAGTTGGCAATGGCCAGATGGCCCATATGGATGGGGTTAAAGGTGCCGAAAAAAAGTCCGATTCGTTTGCCCATTGCAGTTGCTATTTTGATACATGTCGAGCTACCAATTTCTGGGCTTCGTCTAAAGCATGCTCTAGGGTGTCATTTTCTATAATAAAATCGAATTGAGGAGCAGTCGCCATCTCTACAGAGGCCTTAGCGATTCGCATATTAATCTTTTCGTCGCTTTCTGTCTTTCGCTTTTTAAGTCGAATTTTGAGTTCGTCTACGCTTGGGGGTTTTACAAATACCGCCAATGTTTCTTCCGGGTACTTTTTCTTTATACGTAAACCTCCTACCACGTCGATGTCAAAGATCACATGTTTACCCAAGTCCCAAATTCGCTGCACTTCTTCTTTTAGCGTCCCATAGAAGTTGTCTCTGTAAACCTCTTCCCACTCCAAAAAATCTTCGTTTTTGATGTGTTGCTTAAATTCTTTGGTAGAGATAAAGTAATAGTCTTTTCCTGGCTTTTCTTCCCCTCGTGGTGGTCTGGAAGTAGCGGAAATAGAAAATTCTAGATTGAGTTCTGGTTGCTGCAAAAGGTGTTTTACGATGGTGGTCTTACCACTGCCAGACGGGGCCGAAAACACAATCAACTTGCCTTTGTTCATTACAAGACGTTTAGGGTTTGTTCCTTGATTTTTTCCAGTTCGTCCTTCATCTGTACCACCAATTGCTGCATGGGGGCATAGTTGGCCTTGCTCCCTATGGTGTTGATTTCCCGTCCCATTTCTTGAGAGATAAAGCCTAGCTTTTTGCCATTAGAATCTGGGCTGGCCAAGGTTTCCTCGAAGTAACTTAAATGATTGTGCAAGCGCACATGTTCTTCTGTGATGTCGTATTTTTCCAGGTAATAAATCAGCTCTTGCTCGAAGCGATTTTTATCTACGGTTTCTTTTAAATCGGCCAGAGATTTATCAAGACGATCACGTACCTGTGAGACACGCTCTGGGTCTAGTTGGATAACTTCTTCGAGCAAGCCACGGATGTTGGCCACTCGTTTTTTAAAGTCGGCTTCCAATGCGGCACCTTCCGAAGTCCTATATTCTACTAACGAAGCTATGGCTTGGCTCAACCCATGCATAATCTCGTTAAACTCGTCCTTGTCGATCTCTTCTCTTTCTGTGTGAAGTGCATCGGGCATACGAACAGCCATTTTTAATAATTCTACGTCGTCACCATCTACCAATTCTCTTAGCTGAACCATATACTGATTTACCACCGGCCTATTAATGGCCGTATTGGTGGCTTCTCCAGTGAGCTCCACGTACAGATTTACATCTACCTTACCTCGTGCCAATTCCTTGGCAAGGGTATTTCGAATTAATAATTCTTTTTCTCTGTAAGCGCCTGGAATGCGAGCGTTTAAATCTAAATTCTTAGAGTTGAGAGATTTGACCTCCAAGGTGATCTTCTTATTTGGAAGTTGAAGTACAACCTTTCCGTAACCGGTCATGGATTGAATCATAGCTTATGCTTAAGGAAACAAAGGTAGTAAATGTGCTGGCAAAACTAGGCAAATCGCTAGCGCGGGTTGCCATTATCGTCGAAATGCTTTTTTAAGGCGCGTTCGGTCACCCAAATAATGCCCAAAAGCAAAACACTGTGTACAATAATGGTTACAATAAAGTTTTGCTTTGGCCATAATAAATAGCCTAGGGCAGGAAGTAAAAAGCTATAAAGATTAAGACGATACATAACGTCCATAGAGTAGCTGTTTGCGAATTTCCAAGTAGCCTCATTTCGCATAGAACGACTGGTTCTATAGCCATACAAATGATTGACCCCTTTAGGAGGGTAGCGTTTAAACAAATAAGACAAACCCCATAGAAATAGCAGGTAGCCGATACAAATCCAAAGTTGTGTTTCTGGGCTCATAGGTGTAAAAACCTATTAGTCTAACACTCTCACCTTTATGTTACGGTACCATACCTTGTCACTATGATCTTGTAGTCCGATATGGCCTTCGTGGTACTGACCAAATCCTTCCCAGTCGGCGAATTTGGAATTGGCAACCATATGGTCCCATTTGTCACCATGCACGCCAAAAGAGAATAAGAGCACATCGTTTAATGTTACTTTACCGTAGTTCGTAGCATGATTGATTTCTATGACACAGTGGTTCCACTCACCAGCAGGTTTGGTCACATCCTCTTTCGGTGCAATCATATCGTAAAGCGATCCTGCGGTATGGGTTCCATTACCTGCTTTGGCATCTGGGTGACCTTGGTTGTCCAATACTTGGATTTCTGGCCCGGTTTGATAGGCCTCTGGATATTTTTCGTCTTCAAAAACCCCCCAAAAAATTCCGGAGTTACCTCCTTCAGAGATCTTCCATTCTAGGGAAAGTTCAAAGTTAGTATACTTATCGCGTGTAATAATGTTCTTGCCGCCTTGTTCACCTGGGGTGAATGCCATGGCATCTCCTTCGATGGTCCACTCTGGATGCATCTCTTCACTAAGGTATCCTCGCCATTGGTCTAAATTGGTTCCGTCAAACAAAACAATCCAACCTTCGTTTCGGATCTCGGTGTCTTTGTTCATTTCTGTCTCGGTTTGTGGGGTTACTTCTGCCTCGTCTTGGTTTTGGCTTTCTGCTGCCTTGTCCTTGCAACCAAATGCAATCAATAACAATGCAAGTGTATAAATGGTTTGTTTCATGATAAGAATATTTTTATACTGAATGATTAGTCTAGTTTTCGGACCCAAATATTGCGATAACTAACACCACTGTTATCATTATGGTCCTGCAATTTTATAGGAGCATCTCCATGCGCAACGTTCTTAGGCCAACCGATATATTCTGACGTTCCTTGTATTTCAAAATGGTCTTGTACTAAAACTCCATTATGCAACACAGTGATAGTTGCAGATTTGGTTTTGTTTCCAGAGGCATCAAATTTTGGCGCACGATAGATAATGTCATAAGCATTCCACTCTCCAGTTGGGACTAAGGCTTGTACAAGCGGGGCCGACTGTTTATAGATGGAGGCGGCTTGTCCATTCACATATGTAGGGTTATCATTGTTGTCCAATACCTGTACTTCATAGCGTCCTTGTAAAAAGACACCACTATTGCTTTTTGCTTGTCCTTTTGCATTATTATCTGGATTAGATCGCCATTCTATATGTAGTTGAATGTCACCAAAATTCTCTTTGGTTTGAATATCGCCGGTCTTGTCCTTTACAGTCATACTTCCATCGGCGTTTTGTATCCATTTTACTGCGCCACCTTCTTTAGCAGATTCCCAGAGGTCAAAATTACTACCATCGAATAAAACAATAGCATCACTAGGTACACCTCTAGGGTCTACTATGGGGACTTTTGGCTCCCAAACTTCTGTTTCTTTCGGGTCTGTCGGCTCTTTGTCTTGGGCCCATAAAGCAGGGGTTATTAGCAGCAAGAACAGCCAGGATTTTATTTTGATGGGTCTCATAAATTTATAGTCCTAATATTTTTCGAAGTTGGGCCTTGTCGATTTCTGCACCGGCAAAATCGTCGAATGTTTTCTCTGTGGCTTCGATGATGTGATTGGCAATAAACGGAGCGCCTTCGCGGGCTCCTTGCTCTGGGCTCTTAATACAACATTCCCACTCCATCACTGCCCAAACGTCGCAGCCATATTCTGTTAATTTAGAGAAAATGGTTTTAAAGTCAATTTGTCCATCTCCTGGGGAACGATAGCGACCTGCACGGTCGCGCCAATCGTTGTAACCTCCAAAAGCCCCTCGCTTACCATCCGGTTTAAACTCCGAATCCTTTACATGGAACGATTTGATGAACTCGTGATAGTGATCGATGTATTCGATATAATCCAATTGCTGCAGTACAAAGTGACTGGGGTCGTATAGGATGTTTACCGCTTCATGATTTCCCGTAGCGGCAAGGAATCGTTCGAAGGTGTCTCCGTCGTGAATGTCTTCGCCTGGGTGTACTTCGTAGCAAACAGCTACCCCGTTGTCTTTGTAAACGTCCAATAAAGGAAGCCAGCGCTTGGCTAACTCTTCAAAGCCCATTTCTACCAGTCCGTCTGGCCTTTGTGGCCATGGATGCCAAGTATGCCATAGCAGGGCTCCGCTAAAAGTAGCATGCGCTTTTAAGCCTAAGTGTCCACTCGCTTTCGCCGCGCTGATCACTTGTTGTCGCGCCCATTCTGTTCGTTTCTTAGGGTTGTTTTTACAGTCGTCCGGCGCAAAATTATCGAACATAATGTCGTAGGCCGGATGCACTGCCACCAATTGCCCTTGCAGGTGGGTAGAGAGTTCGGTAATCTCTAGCCCATAGCTATTGATCTTCCCTTTAAGCTCGTCGCAATAGACCTTGCTTTCGCCAGCTAGAGTCAGATCTATCAGTCGCGTTTCCCATGTAGGGATTTGAATGCCCTTGTACCCAAGGTCGGCAGCCCATTTGCACAAGCCGTCCAAACTATTAAAAGGTTCTTTATCATCCATGAACTGCGCCAAGAAGACAGCAGGTCCCTTTATCGTTTTCATCATTTCTTCTTATAGGTTTTTCCAAATGTTGCCATCTGCGTGAGAGGCAACGGCAGTTTCTATAAATCGCATGCCTCTAACACCATCTCGCATTCCTGGGAATTCGGCAGGGTCGTAGTCTTGTCCACGAACGGCCTTGGCTACTCCTTTGTAGATATTTCCCATGGCATCGAATATTCCTTCTGGGTGGCCCGGAGGTAATTTAGTTCCATCTAAGGAGAGTGCGCTGTTGTACTGGTGCCCTGGTTTAAGTACGCGCATGGGCTGTCCGTCTTCTAGCCAATACACGTAGTTAGGGTTTTCTTGTTCCCAACGCAAACCAGCTTTGTCGCCATAAATGGCTAGGCTAAAGTTGTTTTCTTCGCCTGTGGCGATCTGGCTAGCACGCAGCACTCCTTTTACCGGTTGGTCGTATCTAAGCAATACGGTGCCGTCTATATCCATCTGATTGTCCTCGTACAAATGGTTGAGGTCTGCCAGGATGGCTTTGGTATCCATGCCTGTTACATATTCTAACATCTGATACGCATGGACGCCAATATCGCCCATACAACAGGATATTCCAGATTTTTCTGGGTCAAGTCGCCATGTGCTACTTCGCAATTCGGGATCGTGAATAATAGGGTTTATCCAGCCTTGATAATATTGGGCGTCTACCTTTTGAATTTTACCAATGGCACCTTCGGCGATCATCCTTTTCATCTGGCGAATCATAGGATAACCCGTATAGGTGTGAGTGAGTGCAAAGATGTTGCCTTGTTCTTTTTGTATGGCTTCCAGTTCTAATGCTTCCTCAAGGTTCATGGTCATTGGCTTTTCGCAGATTACATGAAAACCAGCCGCCATAAGTTTCTTGGCCATGGGGAAGTGTAAAAAGTTGGGAGTTAACACAGAAAACACCTGTATTCTCTGGTCCTTAGGCAACTTCAATTCTTCTTCGACCATGGTGTCAAAATCCTTATAGATTCTATCGGTTGGAATCCCGATTTCTTCGGCAAAGGCAATACTGGTTTCATGGTCTGGATTGAATACGGCTCCTGTTAGCTGGTAGGCATCGAACATACTGGCGGCCACACGGTGCAATACACCGATAAGCGAATCTCCGCCACCACCAAGGACACCCCACCTAATTTTATTACTCATACTATATTATTCTTTGTAAGCTATTTTTTCGTTTTTAAATACCAGGGCAAAGAGCACCATTACTCCTGCCGCAAAGATGGCAGGGAAGGTCCAGATAGATTGCCAAGTATGGCCTCCTTCTTCTATGATGTTGGCATCTACTATTTTTCCAGCCACATAAAACCCTACGAGCATACCTACACCATAAGTAGCTAAAGTAATCAAGCCCTGTGCAGCGCTTTTTACTTTTTCGCCGGCCTTGCTATCGGTATAAATTTGTCCAGAGACAAAAAAGAAGTCGTAACAGATTCCGTGTAACAAAATACCTACTACCAGCATAAAGAACATCTCACCAGCATCGCCGTAAGCGAACAGTAAGTAGCGAACAGTCCAGGCTAGCATCCCAACGAGGATTGTCTTTTTAAATCCAAACTTTTTAAAGAAGAATGGTAAAAGCAGCATAAACAATACTTCCGAAATTTGTCCTGTCGATGCCCAAGCGGTAGAATTTTCTACGCCCATTTCTGTTAGGAATGGACTTAGGTTTTGGTAGTAAAATGCCAATGGGATACAGATCAAAACAGATGATAGGAAGAACACAAGAAAGTTTCTGTCCTTTAATAGTTTTAACGCATCCAACCCAAGAATGTCCGATAGGCTTACCTTTTCGCCCTTGGCCACATTGGGTGGGGTCTTTGGCAAAGTAAAACTAAACACTCCAAGAATGGCAGAGGCAACAGCTGTCATCATAAAGGTATTAGCAAGCATGCCGTCTGCGATGGCTTCTTCAGAATCCCAGTGAAACGCCAAACTGATCAGCAATCCGGCGATAATCCATCCAGCGGTTCCCCATACTCGGATAAAAGGAAATTGCTTGGCCGGGTCTGTAAGTTGGTTAAACGACACCGAATTGACCAAAGCCAAGGTTGGCATGTAGGCAATCATATAGCCCAAGACATAAGGGTAGAACCCATTGAAGTCTGTGGCTTGGGCCATCTGATACATCAAGAAAGCTCCGATGATATGCAAAACTCCTAATATTCTTTCGGCGTTAAAAAAGCGGTCGGCGATAAGGCCGATGATAAATGGCGCAACTATGGCACCCCAAGATTGGGTAGAATAGGCCATGGCCGTATCGGCTCCAGTGGCCGAAAGATTATTCCCTAAAAAGGTTCCCATGGTGACGAACCAGCCTCCCCAAATGAAGAACTCTAGGAACATCATAAAGGAAAGTTTAATATAAGTTATGGTTTTCATGTAGTGGTTATTTTAGTTGTTCTGCAGCGCTTAAAAGCAAAGCTTTAGTGGCCATGATTCCCTCTTTTTCGGAGAGGCTATCCCCCTCGAATTCAATTCCTATATGGCCGGTATAGCCCGCATCTTTTACAATCTGCAACAAGCGTACATAATCCAATTTATCCTGCTTGCCGTTTTCATTAAAATCGTAAGCCTTGGCACTCACTGCCTTGGCAGCAGTCATTAATAAGGTAGTTCCTTTGTAGAGGTCTGGATACTCTTCCACACAATCGCCCCAACGCTCTTCATCGGCTCTCTTAACGCACCAATTTCCAAAATCTGGCAAGGTCCCACAGTTCTCCATGTCCACTGCTGTGATGGCTTCCATCACTAATTCGGCGTTAGAAGAGAGCCAACCATGATTTTCGACCAGTACATTGATATTTTTGGTTGCGGCATACTCCGATAGTTTCTTTAGACCATCGGTAACTGCAGGCAACCACTCCTCTGGGTCGTTGGTGCCAAAAGTGTTTACTCTAATGGCATGACCTCCCAAAGTAACCGTGGCGTCTACCCATTTTTTATGTTTTTCTACAGCCTCGTTACGCTTGGCTTCGTCCGGATCGGCTAGGTCGCCTTCATGATCTACCATTATCAATATACACGATACCCCATGCCGCTTCTGTTCGTTTTTTAAACTATCTACCACGGCCTGCATGCCAAGATCTTTTACTTGGTCTTCGTATAATTGAGATACATATTCCACGGCGTCAAACCCTAGGCCACTAGCTTCTTTAGCAAATTCAAAGGGATTGGCTCCATCATCCTCGACCATTTTGTGCATAGACCATTGGGCCAATGAAATCTTAAAAAAGGGTCCTTCGGCCTGCTTTTCTGGGACTTCTGCTTTGGTGTCTTCTTCCGGAGTTTCTTTGGTTTCGTTTTTACAAGAAAAAACCAATAATGTGCAGAGCATCAAGGGAATAAATAAACGTTTCATGTATGGGAATTAGTGTTAAGAAAAGCCCCAATAGGGGCCTAAAATTTTGCCTAAGTTAAGGTATTTTTAAAAATACAAGAAACCATCTTAAAATTAATATATTTGTTAACTTACACTACTTAGAATTAACAAAAACCTATAAAATTTTGAAGACTTTTGACGTAAATGCAACCTATGACGCCATCGTTGTGGGCTCTGGAATCAGCGGGGGTTGGGCAGCCAAGGAATTGTGCGAAAATGGCTTAAACACATTGGTTCTGGAGCGTGGACGTATGATAGAACACATCAAGGACTATCATACCATGAACATGGATCCTTGGGATTTCAAGTTCAAAGGACAACTCCCCAGAGAAGAAGAAGAAAAACAATTAAAGCAAGCGCGTAGTGGCTACACTACAGACGAGGCCCACAGGCACTTCTTTGTAGACGACCTTAAGCACCCATATAGCGAGACTAAACGTTTCGATTGGCTACGTGGATATCACGTAGGTGGGCGGTCTCTGGTATGGGGACGTCAGACTTATCGTTTAAGCGACATCGACTTTGGAGCCAATAAAAAAGAAGGCATAGCCGTAGACTGGCCTATCCGTTATGCGGACATCGCACCATGGTACGACAAGGTAGAAGAGTACATCGGTGTAAGTGGAGAAAACTTAGGTTTGCCGCAATTACCCGATGGAAAGTTTTGTCCACCGATGGAACTGAACTGCGCCGAAGAAGATCTTAAGTCTAAAATTTCTGATAACTATGATGACGGTCGAGTTTTAACAATTGGTCGTTGTGCTCATATTACCGGTACTGCTACTTTCGAAGGGCGATCTGCCTGTCAGTTCCGTAACCGCTGTATGCGTGGGTGTCCATTTGGAGGCTACTTTAGCAGTAACTCCTCTACGCTTCCCGCTGCAGAGAAAACAGGAAATCTAACCATTCGTCCGCATTCTATTGTGAGTCAGGTTATCTACGATGATGCCACTGGAAAGGCGAGTGGAGTAGAAGTTATCGATGCGGAAAGTAAGGAGAAAATGGTGATTAAATCTAAGGTTGTTTTCCTATGTGCCTCCGCGATTGCTTCTGCGAGTATCCTGATGCAATCCAAAAGCGAACGCTTCCCTGATGGGATGGGTAACGATAGTGGAGAGCTAGGACACAACATTATGGACCACCACTTTAAGGCTGGTGCTTGGGCAACGGTAAACGATTTTGAAGACAAATACTATAAAGGCCGTCGTCCAAACGGAATCTATATCCCACGTTTTAGAAACGTTGGCGGGAACACCGAGATGAAGAACTTTACTCGAGGTTACGGCTACCAAGGTGGGGCTTCGAGAAGTCGTTATAACGAAATGGTAGCAGAGCTTGCGTATGGGAGCAATCTAAAGGAAGAAATTGTAAAGCCTGGTAAGTGGCGCATGCTACTTCTTGGGTTTGGCGAATGCTTACCGTACCACGATAATAAAATGACGCTAGATTATGACAATCTGGATCAATGGGGTCTGCCTACCATCAACTTCGATGTGGAATGGAAAGAGAACGAATACGAGATGCGTAAGGACATGGTGTCTTCTGCGGTCGATATGCTTACCAAGGCGGGATACGACGATATCGAACCATGGGATGACCCGGGCGCACCAGGTTTAGGAATCCACGAGATGGGAACGGCCCGTATGGGACACGATCCAAAAACATCAGTATGTAATGCGAATAATCAGTTGCATGCAGTACCAAATGTTTATGTAACAGACGGAGCATTTATGACTTCGGCTGCTTGTGTGAATCCATCTTTAACTTATATGGCGTTTAGTGCACGAGCTGCCCACCACGCCGCAGAACAACTTAAAAACGAAGCGTAATGGATAGAAGAAAAGCATTAAAGAACCTTGGACTAGGAGCCGGATTTTTTGTGGCTACTCCTACCATTGTTAGTCTGTTGCAGAGTTGTCAAGACACACCAACAGTAGCTGTCATAGAGCCTAAATTTCTCTCGATGGACGAGGGGCATGCGGTAAAAAGCATGGTGGATTTGATTATCCCGTCGGATGATAAAGTGCCAGGAGCAGTAGATGTTGGGGTACACGAATTTTTCGATGCCTATATGGATCAGGTTGCTACGGAAGAGGAGCAAGCCCTTAGAAAGTTGCAATTCGCCGCCTTGGCCGAGAAATTCCAAGCTGCCAACGGAAAAGGATTAGGAGAAGGAACTTCAGAGGAGTACGATGGCATATTGGCCACATATCTTAAAGCCGATCAAGAAACCCAAGACGGTTATAATCAAAAAATGGGAGAATTCTTTGCAGCTTATGCCGAAGATCCCATGGCAACTCCAGATATGGATGCGGCCGCGTTCAATTTGGCAACTTCCCTACAAGGGATGACCATTTGGGCTTGGAAGACCAGCGAGGCTATCGGGAAGAATGTTCTTTGGTACGATCCGGTACCTGGACAGCAAATCGGTTGTATACCATTAGAAGATGCTAACGGCGGAAAAGCCATGGCCTTGTAATTCATAAAAGATGAAAAGACGCAATTTTATAAAAAAGGGAGCCTTAACAGGTTCCCTTTTTGCATTTGGAGGTAGCGCCATCGCTGCCGATGGAATACTGAGTGCAACAGTTAATGAGAAGCACAGTTTTAACCTAAAGTATGCTCCGCATGATGGGATGTTTAAGGCACATGCAGGCGATTCTATCATCGACCAGCTAAACTTTATGGCAGACCAGGGGTTTACGGCCTTCGAGGACAATGAGATGAAGGGTCGCGACATCAGCCTACAAAATCAAATGGCAAAGACCATGCGGCAGCGCGGCATAGAAATGGGGGTTTTTGTGGCCCATAAAATCTATTGGAAAGAGCCTAATTTGGCTAGCGGCGATATTGCCAAACGAAAGGAGTTCTTAGACGATATCCGTTCTTCTGTGGAGGTGGCCAAGCGGGTCGGCGCCAAATGGATGACGGTGGTTCCGGGGCATGTAGACTTACGCTTAAAGATGAACTACCAAATGGCCAACGTTATCGAGTCGCTTAAGCAGGCCAGCGCCATCCTAGAACCCCACGGTTTGGTAATGGTTTTGGAACCTTTAAACTTTAGGAATCATCCGGGATTGTTTTTAACAGAGTCTCCTCAGGCCTACGAGATCTGCAAGGCGGTAAATAGTCCTTCGTGTAAAATCTTGTTCGATATCTACCACCAACAAATACAGGAAGGAAACCTAATCCCCAATATCGAGGCTTGTTGGGAAGAAATCGCCTACTTCCAGATAGGAGACAACCCAGGGCGTAACGAGCCTACTACTGGAGAGATCAATTATTTTAATGTTTTTAAATACATCCACGAAAAGGGATTTAAAGGCATTATGGGGATGGAGCATGGGAACTCCCAACCAGGGAAAGCTGGTGAAATGAAGGTATTAGAGGCCTATAAAAAAAGCGATGCCTTTGTTTAGGCACCGCTTTTGAATGTTTGGTTTGGGCGGGTTATTCTACAATAAACTTGCCCTTCATTATGCCACTATGCCCAGGGAAGCTACAGATAAAATCGTAGGTCCCAGCTTCTGGAGCGGTAAACGTTATAGATGTAGATTGTCCTCCACCGATCATTTTGGAATGCGCAATTACATCAACCCCATCGTTAGGGATATAATCTTTTTCTGGACCAGCCTCGTTGGCAGCAATACCAAATGCCGGAATTTCTACGCCAGGCTTAAGCAAAACAAAATTATGTCCCATTACTTGCAGATCTAACTGCCCGATATGGCGAAGCGTTAGCGTTACTTCTTGTCCGGCCTTCACCTTGATTTCCTTTTTGTCGAATTGCATAAGGTCATTACCGGTTAGACCAATGCTCGCTTTATTAGGGTCTTCTTTTTTCTCGGTCTTTTGGGTCCCGATCTTAACAGACTCTTTCTCTTCTTTCTTCTCCTTTTCGCCACACCCGGTCCATACTAGCAGACCTAAGGCCAAAATGCTCAATCTTAATAATTTCATATTCCTAGAGTTTCGTTTAAAAATTGTACCGTACGGTCTTCGCTATAGTAGCGTTTATTACGCTGATGAAAGCCCACGTGGCCCCCATATTTAGGGGTTTCAAGATAAATGTTTTTTGAATCTTCAGCAAATGAATACGGATAACATTCAGGGCTTAGAAAACTATCATTGCGTGCATTCAAAATCAGTACTGGCCGATCAATATGAGGTAAAAATTGCAAACTCGAACTCTTGGCGTAATAGTCGTAGGCATCGGTAAATCCGTGTGCTTTGGCTGTATAGATATTGTCGAAGGTAAAAAGGGAATTGATTTTTTTGTACTCTGCCCGATTCATGTGCTGCGGATGGTCGACCATTTTTTTGCGATATTTACGCCTAAGGTCGTGCAAAAATACCGTCCTATAGGGCCAATTCTCCATTTTGGTCAATGCCTCTAGCGAACCTTTTAAATTTAGGGGGGAAGAAACGGCTACGCCCCCAGCTACTGCACTTGGGATTGCCCTGCCTTCTCCTAAATACTTAAGCACTAAGTTTCCTCCTAAACTAAAGCCAATTAACACCAACCTTGATCTCCCTGAGGCAATAAGGTGTTTTACGACAGCTGCCACATCGTCTGTCCTACCAGCATTATAAGAATCGTAGTTTATGTTGGGCTCTCCGCTACAACCTCTGAGGTTGACGCAGCAGACATCCCAGCCTCCTTCTTGAAGCGCTTTTGCCTGCCCTACCATATAGGTCCTTTGCGCATTTCCTTCTAACCCGTGTAATAAGATAGCTGTACCCTTGGGACTGCTAAGGGTAGATGAATGGTCTAGGTCTAAAAAGTCGCCATCGGCCAACCAAATACGCTCTCGCTGCTGTTCGATCTTGGGTGTAAGCCTTAATTTGGCAGAATAGATGGTGGCAAAGTGTCCATTTTTAAACGGACCATGGGCTTGGTATTCAGAATGAACCAAAGGCATTAGTAAAGAATGTCGTCTTTGGGTTGAACGCTAGGTGGGAGGTCTTTTTCGTCTAACATATCTCTAAGGTCGATCTCGATGGTTCGGCAAAGGGCCGTCATAGGGACATCGTTCATTCGCCCTTCAAAGGGATCTTCGCTATTGTCTCCAATAGCGTCCATGGTACTAAATATCCAAGCGATTAAGGTCGAAAACGGAATCATTAAAAACACATACCAATCTAACATACCGTCGCTCATCGACAAAAAGTCGGACTCGAAAACATCCAAGACTCCAAAAGGAACAAGCAGAATAAAGATGATGGTAAACAAATAGCCAAAATAGCCATATTGCCTAGGGAAAGGCGTGTTCTTAATACGTTCGCACATACCTTGTAAATTATAGAACTCCTCTACCATTTCTTGCATTTTTAGTTCTTGAAAACCATCTAGGACGTTATCCTTTCTCAGGGATGCAATGGAGAGCGCTTGGTTCTTCACCAAATGAGTTGCAGCATTTACTCTGCCTTCTAATTTATTATATTCTTCCTCACTTACATACTTAAAGGCTTCGTTACAAGAGGGGTGACGTTCTCCGTGGCGGTCGTGCAAGCGTTCTACTTGCCTATTTTCTTTGATTGCCCAAGGACGGGGTTGCCTAAGCTGAACCCTTAGCGCATTGATCCATGCGATATGGCGGTATATCAATTCTTGATGTTTCTTTTGATCTGCCTCTGGATTGCCGGTGTCGATATAACTCAAGGTAAGAGCGGCCCACGTCCTAGAGTAGTTAACTATTCGCCCCCATATTTTTCGGCCTTCCCAAAAGCGATCGTAACTCTGACTGTTTTTAAACCCTAGGTAAAATGCTACGGCGATCCCGACAACGCTGATGGGTTCGAATGGGATATTGATAAAGTCCCAGCCAACAAAATGATACAGACCAAAAACAAAAAAAGAATAGACGGCATAGATAAGCGTTTCTTTCCACGAGAGGCGAAGGATTAGCCCCCAACTCATATTTCTTTTTATGTACATCTTGGATGGTTTCTAAGAACTAAAGATAATTTAAAAATCAGAACCCAAAAACTAGATTTATAACACACCTGAGTATGCGCAAACTTGTAACTTAGCAAGAAACACTTTGCCATGTACTATAAAGAATTCGAAATCCGATGGAGCGATATTGACGCCAACCGTCACTTAGCCAACAGCGCCTATATTAATTTTATGAGCCATACGCGTATGAGCTTCTTAATCGATCATGGGTTGGACCAACGCAAAATGGCACAATATAAAATTGGTCCGGTGGTTTTCTTCGAGCATGTATATTATTTTAAGGAGTCTTTCCAAGGGCAAAAGATTAGGGTAAGTTTCGAACTCGGCGGAATGAGCAAGGACGGGATGTTTTTCCGTTTCTTGCACAACTTTTACGATCCCAAAGGTAGAAACCTGGCCTTTTGCGAAATGCAGGGAGGTTGGTTAGACTTGCAGACCAGAAAATTATCGAGCATGCCAGAGGGCTTAATGAAGCTTTGGAATGAGGTGCCAAAGGCAGACAATTTTGTTTGGCTTACCAAAGAAGATATGCGGCGCGGCACCATCATGCCCAATGACATTAGTTTTTAACCGTTGCGACCTTTCGAGTAGATAGAAATACCCCCAGAAAGATCAAAGCTGCTGCACCAACCCTTAAAGGAGAAAGCGAATCGCTGCCTACAGCCAATGCAAAGAGCGCGGCGATTACTGGCTGCAGATAAATAAAGGCCCCTATGGTAGACGGGCTAAGCTGTTTTAAGGCGTATATGTTGAAGAGGTAGGTCAAAAAGGTAGTGCCGACAATCACAAAAACAATCTTCCAAATAGAATCTATCTGTAGCGCTGCCCAGTCGATCTGAGAAAACTCGCCCCAGCCAATGGGGATGTTGATAATCGTGGCGACCAAAAAGAAGTATTTCATCAAGGTGATGGCATTGTATTTGGCCACCAGGGGTTTTACTAAAATTAGGTAGATAGCATAAGAAGTGGCATTTCCGATAAACAATAAATTTCCTAAAGGGATGTTTGGCGCATTGGCCTGAGCTTTCTCCCCAAAAAAGATCAAAAGCATGGCGCCGATCAGACCTAAACCAATCCCAGAAGACTTTATCCAAGTAATGCGTTCTTTTAGAAAGATTGCCGTTAGGATCAGGAGCAATACAGGGGTAAGTGTAATTACTACAGAGCTGTTAATGGGTGTTGAAAGCTGCAAGCCTTTAAAAAACATATTCATGTTTAAGACCATGCCGCAGAGCGCACAGATTAAAAAACGCCAGTAGTCCGAGCGATCAATTTTTTCTGAAGTGAATAATGGACTTATGGCCCAGAAAAGTACAGCGGCCCCGCTTACCCGTAAAAGGATAAAAGCGAAAGGTCCAACGATGTCAGGCATTAAACCCTTGGCCAGGGTATGGTTGATTCCGTAGATCACGCTGGCGCCAGTTGCGGCTAAAAGGGCTAAAGCACGCGAATTCATGCTAGCTATGAATAGTGTTATAGGCAGCCTCGACCACTTTAGCGCTGTTGCCGATAAAGATCTGGTCTTCTACTACCACGACCGGACGCTTTAAAAAAGTGTAATGCTCCAAGATAAAGCCCTTATAATCCTCTTCTGTGAGGATCTCGTCTTTTAGCCCGCGCTCTTTGTATAGTTTGGCTCTTCTGGAAAAGAGTGCCTCGTAGGAGCCTGCCAATTGCTTTAAGACCTCTAGCTGTTTGACGGTTAAGGGTTCCTTTTTTATCTCCTGAAATTGAAAGCCAAGTGGCAAGTCTAGCTTTTTAATAATGCGCTTACAGGTGTCGCATGTCCCTAAATGATAGATGCGGTTCATAAAAACTCAGGATTGATAAATTGTTCGATCTGGTCTATAGAAAGGGTAAATTCTATAGAACCGTCGGCATAACTGGCAATATCGTAAGGGTTGTATATAAACAACATTCCTTCTACAGAAATACCCGCAGAATTGGGCAAACGGAACCGGTCTTCGTCGAACCAAAATCCGCCTTCTTCGTTTAAAGAACCATCTGCGCTTAACTTACGTTGTTCTCTAAAAGCATTTTCTGCAATAGCGAGAAAGGCATCCCAATCTGCAATCAGTTGGTTTAGCTCAAGGGATTGTCCTGTTTTAAGATCGAAATTTAAAAAGTCCGAACTCGAATTGCCATGTGCGCCTCCTTCGTATAAATAGCTCCATTGCTCTAAAGAGACTATAGAACCGAGTTGTCCATGGGTTGTCACCTCAATTTGACATTCGTATTGATCGCCGCCAGCGCTATCGGGAAATTCTTTTAGGAAATCTTGGTTGCGTTTGGCATACTCCTGCATGGCTTGCTCGATATTTTCTTTAGGGGAGTCTTCTGTATAAGTCAATACAGCAACCATACTATTTTGCACGCTATTGTTTATATTGTTGCTAACGGCATCATCTCCTTTTATCAGGACATAATTGATGGTCATATCTGGGCAAATCGCATCTTGGCACTCGGTTAGCAATTCTTCTGTAAGGCTTTGTTGCTCCCACGCGACAGAAGGAGCCTCGGCACAGCCAATAAAGGCTAAAAATAGCAGCAAAAAGATCAGGTGTTTCAGCATAGATTAAAAATACGACAGTTTTTAAAATCAGCAGGGAAACCTGTACTTTTGTTTCTCTTAATTCTACCTTATGAAATTTAATACCAAAACCATCCATGGAGGCCAACAACACGACCCAGCATATGGGTCCGTAATGCCACCTATATATCAAACTTCTACCTATGCGCAATCTACACCGGGAGGCCATAAGGGCTTCGAGTACTCTCGAACCCACAACCCGACCAGACAGGCGTTGGAGAAATCCTTTGCGAGCATAGAAAACGGAAAGCATGGTTTGGCTTTTGGTAGTGGCTTAGCGGCAATCGATGCGGTAATCAAACTGCTTAAACCTGGTGATGAGGTTATTTCTACCAACGATCTTTATGGTGGAACGTATCGCTTGTTTACTAAGATATACGAAGATTTTGGGGTGAAGTTTCATTTTATCGGGATGGAAAATGCCGATAAGGTGGCATCTTACATCAACCAGAACACAAAATTGATTTGGGCAGAGACGCCTACCAACCCGATGCTTAATGTAATCGATATCGCTGCCTTGGCCGCAGTAGCCAAAGAACATCAAGTTTTGCTAGGTGTAGATAATACTTTTGCCACACCCTATTTGCAACAACCACTAGACCTTGGCGCAGACATTGTTATGCACAGTGCCACTAAGTACTTAGGAGGCCATAGCGATGTAGTGATGGGGGCCTTGGTGGTCAAGGACGATGAACTGGCAGAGCGGTTGTATTTTATTCAGAATGCAAGTGGTGCTGTTTGTGGTCCGCAGGACAGCTTTTTAGTGCTTAGAGGAATTAAGACCCTGCATGTACGTATGCAACGACATTGTGAAAATGGCCGTAAGGTGGCAGAATACCTCGATGCCCACCCAAAAATCGAGAAAGTATATTGGCCAGGCTTAGCATCTCATCCCAATCATCATGTTGCAAAATCACAGATGAGTGACTTTGGAGGGATGTTGTCCTTCGTAACCAAAGGGAACGATTATAATCAGGCGATTCGTATCGTAGAGAACTTAAAGGTATTTACCCTGGCAGAGAGTTTAGGCGGGGTAGAAAGCCTTTCTGGGCATCCTGCAAGTATGACCCATGCTAGTATTCCAAAAGAAGAGCGAGAAAAGACCGGTGTGGTCGATTCTTTGATTCGTTTAAGTGTTGGGATAGAAGATGCAGACGATCTTATCGAAGATCTGCGTCAAGCCATCGGTTAATCGAGGTAGTAGATATAACCTACATTTAACCAAAAGATCCAATCATTAGCCTTGTTTTCCGGCACTTCTACTACTCCGTTGTTTTCGAAGTTTGGATTAAGTCCGTCTACCCAGTTGGAGAAATAATACTGCCAACGGGCATCTAGCATTAAATCGTGCAATGGCGCTAATTTATAGCGGATTCCTGCACTCATTACAATGGACCAAGTAGAGTCGCTTTCTTGCTGAAAGGAATTAAAATATTTGGGGGGTGTGGTAATCGGGGTGTTTAAAGGCCCTAGCTCCGACCAAACCTCTGGATCGAAATTAACCCAGTGCACTCCAAAACTACCAAAGGGTGCCACTTTATAAGAACCAGCCGCAAAATCACGGATGCTCAATGGAAACCATTCTAATTGGGCTCCGATATCAAAAACCTTAGTCTTTCCTTTCATGGCGCGCAATTGCTCTGCGGTAACCGAGGTTCTATCGGGGTCTACCCACTCGCCAAAGTGATCGAAATTGGTGATATGATAATCGATTTCCGACCGTACCTTAAAATGGTCGTTAAAGTAGGTGTCAGAAGTGTAGCAGTTACAATCGGATCTATAAGAAAAGTTGAGGTAGTGTATTATCCCAACCCCAAAACCAACATTACCCAGATTGTTTTCTGTGCTATTCCGTTGACCAAAGTCCGAATAAAACGCGACTGGACCGGTAATTATACCTATTTCTTGGGAGAATCCAAACTGGGCTACGACATCCTGTCGTAATAGTCCAAATAGGAGAAATACCAATAGCAATAATCTGGTATTCATGTTATTTTAGGTTAAGATTGAGACATAACAAATATAGCAAAACATATCAAACACGAAAATTTGCTGCTTGATTTGGATAAAAATGAATTGCTGTTATTAGCATATATCCTATATTTGCCATCAATTACGAAAACGTTTTCAATTTGCTGATAGTTCAATTTTAAGCCGCCATTTGGCCTTTATTTGAGAGATTGATAAAATGGAGGCGTTTTTTTTGATTATTTGCAAATTTTTAAATCAAAACAAAACCTTCGAAAAGAAGGATTATTTCTAGGATAGAGCTATTCTACCGTTAGAATTAAAAGAATCTAAGATGAAACAAAGCATTCAAGATTTTATCGACTGGGCAGCTGCTCAGAACCCAAATGAGCCAGAGTTTATTCAGGCAGTTACTGAAGTAGCCGAAACGGTGATCCCATTTATCGAAAAAAACGAGACTTATCAAGGCAAGAAATTGCTCGAACGTATGGTGGAACCAGAGCGAACCGTGATGTTTCGTGTACCATGGACCGATGATAATGGAGAGATTCAGGTAAACAAAGGATATAGAATAGAGTTTAACTCGGCTATAGGTCCTTATAAAGGAGGTTTGAGATTTCACCCTACCGTAAACCTGAGCATCCTTAAGTTCTTAGGTTTCGAACAGGTCTTTAAAAACAGCCTTACTACTTTGCCCATGGGTGGAGGGAAAGGAGGGTCTAACTTCAACCCAAAAGGGAAAAGCGATGCAGAAGTGATGCGTTTTTGCCAAAGCTTTATGACGGAATTGTCTAGGCATATTGGTCCAGATACAGACGTGCCAGCCGGAGATATCGGTGTAGGAGGTCGCGAAATCGGCTTTATGTTTGGACAGTATAAGCGTCTTCGCAACGAGTTTACTGGAGTGCTAACGGGGAAAGGCAGAAGTTTTGGAGGGTCGTTGATTCGTCCTGAAGCTACGGGCTATGGTAATGTATATTTTGCACAAAATATGCTTGCCACTCGTGGAGAATCTTTTAAAGGGAAGACTGTGGTTATCTCCGGATCGGGTAATGTAGCTCAGTTTGCGGCCGAAAAGGCCATGGAATTGGGTGGAAAGGTTGTAACCTTCTCCGATTCTTCTGGTTATATTTATGACGAAGAGGGTATGAATCAGGAGAAGCTGGCTCATGTCATGGAACTTAAAAACGAGAAACGCGCTCGTATTAAAGAATATCTCCAAGCTTATCCATCGGCTAAATATGTAGAGGGTGCTCGTCCATGGGAAGTAAAATGCGATATCGCCCTTCCGTGTGCGACTCAAAACGAGTTGAATGGAGAAGAAGCTAAAATATTAGTTGATAACGGATGTACATGTGTAGGAGAAGGTGCTAATATGCCTTGTACCCCAGAAGCCATCGAAGTTTTCCACCAAGCGAAAATTCTTTTCTCTCCTGGAAAAGCCTCGAATGCTGGAGGAGTTGCAACTTCTGGACTGGAAATGTCGCAAAACTCGCTGCGCCTTAGCTGGAGCAGAGAAGAAGTAGATCAAAAACTACATACAATCATGAACGATATCCACGCTGCCTGTGTGCAATATGGGAAAGATGGTGATGGATACGTAGATTACGTGAAAGGAGCTAATATCGCTGGTTTTGTGAAGGTGGCCGATGCCATGCTTGCGCAAGGAGTGGTTTAAGCTTGTAATACCAACGTTAAAGGCTGCCATATGGCGGCCTTTTTTGTTTGGAATCCTGCAATAAATAGTATTTTAGCGTGTTATACATTGAGGTCTGCCTCCTAGCTCTAATGAAGAACTATCTACTTGCATTTTGTTTGATTGCCTGGACCCTGAATAGCCAAGCGCAAAACTTTGAAGACGATTGGGAAGGATTCTTTTCTTACAACTCGGTCAAAGCCATTAGTGAGGGGAACGAAAAGGTATACGTAGCCGGCGAAAATTCGGTGTTTATCTTCGACTTGTTTACCCAAGAAGTCCAAACGCTATCTACCATAAACGGGTTGTCAGGCGAGATTATCACGGAGATCTATTATAGCGAGGTTTTTGGAGTTTTACTTATCGGTTACGAGAATGGTTTAATCGATGTGGTTAAGGATGGCGAAGAAGACGTTTTAGCAGTAGTGGATATTCTGGAAAAGCTCAGTATTCCGCCAGACCGTAAAAGAATCAATCATTTTGAGGAGTATAATGGCAACATCTACATCTCTACCCAATTTGGAATTTCTGTCTACGATTTGGATCGGTTGGAGTTTGGAGACACCTATTTTATTGGTGTTGGAGGAAGCCAAATCAATATTACCCAAACCACCGTCTTAGATTCTTATATCTATGCCTCTTCCACAGACGAAGGTGTAAAACGCGCCTTGGTGGAAGATGATGACCTAATCGATTTTGAGAGTTGGACTTCCATATTTACGGGAAATGTAAGAGGGATCGAAACCCTTGGAGGCGAAATTTACATCGCCAGAAACAACCTAACCATTTCTAGGTTTGTCCCCGGAACTGGATTTGTTTTTGCAGGGAATACAGATGGAGGGGTGCTCGATTTCGAAAGCACTCAGGATATTTTAACCGTTACAACAGCGAGCAGCCTGAGAGCTTATGGCCCAGGATTTATCCAAATTACCTCGGTCTCTAATTTGCCCGAATTCGATTTCGAATTGCAAAGCGGTTTGGCCTTTGGTCAAAACAGTTATTTAGGGACCTCCGAGGATGGCTTGCTTATCGTGCCTTTTAACAGCTCTAGTGCAACACAGATATTGCCAGACGGCCCTTTGTCCAACAAAGCCTTTACCATCGATGCCAGTCCAGGGCAGCTATGGGTAGGTTTCGGTGCGGTGGATGTCAATTTTAACCCTTTCCCGCTTAGCCGAATCGGGATAAGCCACCTATTGGTAGATGAGGGCTGGAACAATATTCCTTACGAAGAGCTTCCTTCTAGAGCCACAGATTTGGTAGAAGTTAGTATCAATCCAAACAACCCTGCCGAGGTTTACTTTAGTTCATACATCGGTGGTATTTTGGAGATAAATGACGGACAGCCCACGGTGCTCTACAACGAGACAAACTCTAACTTGGAACTCCCGGAAGGAAGTTCAGAAATAGGTATACGGGCTTATGGCTCGGATTACGATCGTGACGGGAATCTTTGGTTTGTCCAATCTAGGACCGATGAGGGACTTATTAGAAAATCTGGCGGGAGCTTTGGGAAGATCGATTTCTCGGACATTATCGCTGGGTCAGGTATTCAAGCTTTGACAGAATTAGCCATTAGTAGAGAGGGGTATATTTTCTTCGGAACAACAGACAACGGGATGGTAGGTTTCAACCCAACAAATGGGGCTTTAAATCGGCTGGACGAGGGGACAGGCAATGGAAACCTTTCGAATCGAAATGTACGTTCATTGGCCTTTGACAATCAGAATAGATTGTGGATTGGATCGCTTAGCGGCTTAAGGGTTCTCTTTACAGTTGGTTCTTTTTTCGAACAAGGGGCGGTGGTAGAAGCCCAACCTATCATCATCTTGGACGACGGAGTGCCACAAGAGCTTTTATTCGAGCAATCCATCACAGATATAGAAGTAGATGGCGCCAACAACAAATGGATCGCTACGGCCACCTCGGGAGTATTCTATTTCTCTAGCAACGGACAGGAAACACTTTTGCATTTTACCGAGGATAATTCTCCGCTGCCTACAAATAATGTACAAGATGTCACCATCGATTCTGATAGCGGAAGAGTTTATTTTGCCACAGAGAATGGTTTGGTCGCTTACGAGGGAACTTCGACAGCACCTAGAGATAACCTAGAAAACGTTTATGCATACCCCAATCCCGTTCGGCCTGGTTTTGAAGGCAATGTTACCATCGACGGTTTAACGGCACGGGCTAATGTAAAGATCACCGACATAGAAGGTAATTTGGTTTTCGAAACTACAAGTGAAGGAGGGAGCGTTTTATGGGACACCACTGCTTTTGGCCGATATAAAGTAGCTTCTGGAGTGTACATGGTATTAATCACAGCAGACGATGCTTTAGAGACCAAGATCACCAAGATAATGGTGGTTCGCTAAGATGCAAGTGAGTACGCACGCACTGGTACTCTCTTCGGTAAAATATGCCGAGGCCGATTTAATCGTTCGGTGTTTTACCAAAGATCATGGTTTACGATCTTATATGCTGCGCGGGGTTTTAAAGAGCAGAAAAGGAAAACTTCGAGCCTCGCTTTTTCAGCCCATGACATTGCTTCAAATAGAGGCCTATCATAAGGATAAAGGCACCTTAGAGCGTATTAGGGAAGCGAGGATCTGGTTACCCCTTCAAACAGTCCATACCGATGTTTATAAGTCGAGCATTGCATTATTCTTGTCGGAAATGCTCAGTCAGTCTATCAAAGAAGAAGAGGCCCAGCCCGAATTGTTCGATTACTTAAGTGGCTCCTTAATTTGGCTGGATAGCCATGAAAGGATTGGGCACTTTTTACTGCTGTTTCTTCTCAATTTAAGTGGGTATCTGGGCTTTTATCCGGATGCTACCAACATATCTGCGCCAGCATTCGATCTATTAGAGGGATGTTTTGGATCCGATTCGGAGAAGGAATGGGTTAAGTCTGGTGACTGGATGGTCGAATTTCGCATGTTATTCGGCATGGATTTTGATGAAGTTTCGCAAGCGAATTGGCCCAAAAGCAGGAGAAAGGATCTGCTAGATTTGTTATTGTTGTATTATCAATTACATTTGCAGGGCTATAAAAAACCGAGGTCTTTAAGCGTCCTCAACCAACTGTATATCTAAGCATGCGCGCACTTTTGTGTCTCCTGTTTTTAACAGGTTTCCATACATATTCCCTCTGTCAGCAAATTCAGATATTAGACCAAGAAAATCGCCAACCCGTATCGGGAGCGGTTGTGTTTAATTTGGATAAGAGCCAGACGGGTATTACCGACTTTGACGGATTGGTAGATCTTTCCTTATTTGAGGCATCGGAAGCGCTGACTATTCAGCATATCTCGTATCTAGATTTAGAGACTAACAAGCAGGCCATCTTAGATTCGGATAATACGGTACTATTAACGTTATCGCCGAGCACATTGGACGAGATCGTCCTTTCGGTCGCCAAATTTGGGCAACAAAAAAGAGACATTCCACAACAAATAGTTACCGTCACCAGCGAAGATGTCATTTTTATGAATCCGCAGACGGCAGCCGATTTGCTGGAGAGCAGTGGACAAGTATATGTACAAAAGAGTCAATTGGGAGGTGGAAGCCCCATGATTCGAGGCTTCTCTACCAACAGATTGCTAATAGCTGTGGATGGTGTCCGTTTTAATACGGCCATTTTTAGAGGTGGAAACGTACAGAACGTAATTTCCATCGATCCTTTTGCTGTAGATCGTACAGAAGTAATACTCGGCCCTGGCTCTGTGGTTTATGGAAGTGATGCTGTTGGAGGAGTGATGAATTTTTACACCCAACGCCCTAGATTTTCCTTTGAAGACGGCTTCGATTTTTCTGGCTCTGCCACAGCGCGATATGCCACGGCAAATAATGAGAAGACCGGACATCTAGATTTAAATTTTGGAATGAAGGAATGGGCGTTTTTAACTTCTGTTACCTATAGCGACTTTGATGATCTAAAAATGGGCTCGCATGGCCCAGACGATTATCTACGACCCAAGTATGCGGAAACCATCGATGGTGAAGATACAGAGGCAACCAATGATGATCCGGAGCTTCAAAAATTTACCGGATACAACCAAATTAATCTGATGCAAAAGATCAGATATATGCCATCACAGTCTTGGGACTTTGGCTTGGGGTTGTTCTATACCACCACTGGCGATTATCCGCGATACGATCGGCTTATTCGAGAGCAAGATGGACAGCTGCGATCTGCAGAATGGTATTACGGCCCCCAAGGTTGGCTTAGCGGAAATCTGCAAATCAATCATAGACCAGACAACACCAAATATTTCGATCATAGCAAACTAACACTTTCGTACCAGCGATTTAAGGAGAGTCGTCACGATCGAGATTTTGGAGAAACTATTTTGTTCGAGACGGAAGAAGTGGTAGATGCATACACCGGTGCCTTAGATTTTTCCAAGAAGCTTGGGCAAAACAGCATTTTTTATGGGGTAGAATACATCTATAACCTAGTAGGGAGTGCAGGCTTGCAGACCGATATTACCGACGGAAATTCTATGGTGGATGCGAGTAGATATCCCGATGGTTCATCTTGGCAATCTATCGCCGCCTATGCTAGTTTGCAAAGCAAGCTTACAGAAACCGTTTCTTTTCAGGGAGGGATTCGGTATAACCACATATTGTTGTATTCAGATTTTACGGCCAATAACCAGTTTTACGATTTGCCATTTACAGAGGCGGATATCAATACCGGCGCCTTTACCGGGAGTGCAGGTCTTACCTGGCAACCCAACAAGACCATTGGCTGGCGACTTAATTTTGGAACTGCTTTTCGCGCGCCCAATGTAGACGATGTTGGGAAGATATTCGATAGCGAACCGGGCAGTGTTGTGGTTCCAAACCCAGATGTAGAACCAGAATATGCTTACAATAACGAAATCGGTCTTCGATTGAATTTTGATGATGTGCTCAAGTTAGATGTAGCCGGTTATTATACCATTTTAAAGGACGCCTTGGTAAGACGGAATTTCGAGATCAATGGCGATACCATCATCGACTACCAGGGGGAACCCTCCAGAGTACAGGCCATACAAAATGCTGGACGCAGCGAAGTTTATGGGTTCGAGTCGAGCTTGGAACTTAACTTTAGCCAGTTTTTACAATTAACCGCTGCTTATAATATCGCCGATGGGTTTACTTTAGAAGAAGACGGGTCTAAAGTACCAGTGCGCCACGTGGCCCCACAGTTTGGAAATGCGCACATGCTCTACAAACGGAAAAAATGGAAACTGGATGCCTTTTTCGATTTTAATGGAAAATTCGATTACGAGGACCTAGCGCCTAGCCAACAGAACAATGCGTTTTTATACGCCAAGGATGCCGATGGGAACCCGTATAGCCCTTTTTGGTATACCTTAAACATAGCAGGCCAGTACCAAGTTTTGGAGGCGTTAAGCCTTAATGCCTCTTTAGAAAACATTACCGACCAGCGGTACAGGGCTTATTCTAGCGGAATAGCTGGTGCCGGACGCAACCTAATTTTGGCAGCTACATACAATTTCTAAGCAGAGTTTCGGGCCGCGTTGATGTTTCCAAATAAGGACCTGGTAACCATCTTTTCGTACACCTTTAGTTTTTCTGGATTTCCGCCCTCTTTTTTGATGCGATGGATTTCTCTTAATGCATATTGCTGAATAGTAAGCAGCGGCAAAACGATTTGTTCGCGAACGGCTATAGAAGCGCGCATAGCTTTGGCATCTTCCATCAGCTGATCGGATCCCGTAAGTTTTAATAGCAATCTTTTGCTGCGTTCGTATTCGTCGTATATCAGTTCCCAGAAATGACCAAACTCTGGGTCATCCTTCATATACGCCGTTAGGGCAAAGAAGGACTTGGTGAGGCTCATCATCGAGTTCTCTATTAGCGTGCGGAAAAAGGCCGATTGCTGATATAGTTGTTTTACTTGCTCGAAACGGCCACTGCGATCGAATTCGTTTATGGCGATACCAACTCCAAAAAAGCCCGGGACATTTTGTTTTAACTGGCTCCAGCTCCCCACAAAAGGTATGGCGCGCAGGTCCGAAAAGACCAGCTTATCACTTTTACCCCTCTTCGAAGGTCTGCTCCCAATATTGGCCATGGCATAAAACCGCAATGTGCTCATCTGCTCTAGATAGGGGATAAACTTTGGATGATCTTTAAACTCGCTATAGGCCTGATAACTGCGCTGAGCAAGTTCGTCCATGGTAGCTCTATTGTCTGGTGATAGCGCTTCCTCATCATTGCTAAATACAGCGTTTTCTATTCCCGAGGAAAGCAATTGTTCTAGGTTGTATTGGCAGCTTTCTGGGGTCCCAAAGTTAGAACTGATGGTTTGTCCTTGTATAGTAAGCTGTACTTCTTCGTGTTCTATATTGTCGCCCAGTGAAGCATAAAACTGATGGGTCTTTCCACCTCCACGGGCTGGGGGGCCTCCACGGCCATCGAAAAATATGACACTCACCCCATGTTCTCTAGAGATTTTTGTGAGTCTTTCTTTGGCAGTATAAATGCTCCAGTTGGCCATTAGGTAACCTCCATCTTTGGTGCCATCGCTAAAGCCTAACATGATACTTTGCTGGTTCCCTCTTCGCTTAAGGTGTTCGCCATAGGCTGGGTCATTATAGAGCGTAGCCATTACCTGGTCTGCCATCAATAAATCATCGACCGTCTCGAAAAGGGGGATTACATCTACCGTAGGTTGCTCCCAGTCGCAGAGCCTTATCATTGCAAAAGCCTCCATTACATTGCGAACGCTGCCATTGTTGCTGATGATATAGCGATGACAACCGGCCTCCCCATTCATCTGTTGTATGGTCTTCATGGCGTAAATCGATTCTAGCGTATGCCGAGCGATCTCTAAGTCTACTTTGGCAGGGTCGATTTTTCCGCGAAGGCTGCCCAGGAGCGAAATCTTTTCAGCATCGGGCAAACTGTTATAATTGGTAGGAATCAACTCTGGATATGAGGCAGATATCGCTTCTATGGCGGTGCTATGGATTCGGCTGTCTTGGCGAATATCCAAAGAGGCAAAGAACAGCCCAAACAAGGAAACTTTATCGATAAGCTCATCGACCATATCCACGAACAAAGATTGATGCTGGGTAACCAAAGTCTCGCGGATCGATTTTAAAGTTTCTAAAATCGACTGAGCGCTAATGTCTGCGGTATCATCATCTCTAAAGGCATGCAGGTAGAGCTGTTGCTCTAATTCGTAGCTCGGAGCCACTACGCCATCGAAGGTAATTCTGCGCCTTAGTTTACGCAGGTCTCTAAAATAGTTTTTGATTAAAGTCTTTCTTAGCCTGCTAGCGACTTTTAAAGTGGTTTCTGTCGTCACAAAGGGGTTGCCATCTCGATCTCCACCTGGCCAAAAGCCCAGTCGAAGCACCTGATTGTCGAAGCCTTCTCCGCTAAAGATATGGTTCTTGATGTAGCTGTAAATGGTACTGGCTGAACGATAAAACACATTTTCCAAATACCAGATTAGGCTAACAGCCTCGTTGTATGGGGTGGGTTTTTTCTTTTTAAAGAAAGGCGTCTTACCCAGTTGCGCTAGTAACATCTTGATTTGTTCCAACTCGTTTTGTTCTATGGCTTTGGCCAAATCGGTGATGATTCCTAATACAGATCCTGGATAAAATTGCGTAGGGTGGGCCGTTAAAACAGGGCGCACATTAAATCGCTCGAGGTACTCTTTGAGTTCTGGCAGCTTGTTTTTGGCCTGAGCCTCTTCCTTAATCTGTCTTAGAGTTCCGTGGCCATCCATATTATTGATATGGGTAAATGCGGCGTCTTCTATAGCATCGAACAAAACCACTTGTCGTTCTATGTACTGTATAAAGCGAAACAACAAATCGATCTGTTGTTTTTCCGATGGGTTTTGCTGATATCTTTCGAAGAATTCGTGGACGATTTGCGTAGGATCCTTTTGATCTCCAAACCCATTTTGACAGATTTCCTGAAACAGGGGCAGCAGCACTCCCGTATTGGTGATTTCGTCGTAAGGTAGGGTCATAAAGATGCTATTGTAGATCTGATATTTAGATAACACTTGCTCGTCGAATCGTTCTAATTTGGTTTGTCGCATCTGCCTTTTCTTTGAGAATTAAAGATACGGAAAAATGCGCTCACCCCTCTATTTATAGGGCATTAACTACGCAAACGATTTCGAACAACACCTCCGATGACAAGCTGACAATTTTTAGTAGCTTTGGCTTGGTGAAATCATTTGGTGCATACAAAAAGCTAGGGTTTGTCTTAGGACCACTATTGTGTATAGGTATCCTAGCTTGGCCAGGAACCTTGATTACACCAACGCTCGATCCGGTTTTTGCCGTGGCTACATGGATGGTGTTGTGGTGGATTACGGAAGCCGTTTCTATCTCTGTCACGGCGCTTTTACCCCTGGCACTGTTTCCATTGCTCGGTATCATGGACATCAAATCTGTCTCGAGCAATTATGCCAACCCCATTGTATATTTGTTTTTTGGAGGCTTTGTAATTGCATTGGCCTTAGAGCGGGTACAACTTCATAAGCGCATTGCCCTTTCCATATTAAAACTCACCGGCACACGAGCCAATGGCATAGTACTTGGGTTTATGATCGCTACGGCATTGATGAGTATGTGGATTTCTAATACCGCCTCTACGGTGGTGATGCTTCCCATAGCTGCCTCGGTAATCGGTTTATTGATGAACGATGCGGATGGATTTACAAAAAACGATCAGAACTTTGCCCTAGCAGTGATGTTGGGGATCGCTTTCTCTGCCAATATAGGAGGCATGGCCACGCTTATCGGTACTCCGCCGAATAGTGTAATGCTAGCTTTTTTAAACGAATCTTATCAGATCGATATCGGTTTTTTTGAGTGGATGAAGATGGGTGTCCCCATTTCTATCTTATTGATGACCATTGCCTATTTTTTATTGGTAAAGGTTTTTTATCCGAATCGATTGGGCAATTTGTCCTCCTCTGCCAACGTAATCGATTCTGAATTAAAAAAATTGGGTCCGATGAGTCGAGGAGAGCGCCTTGTACTTACCCTGTTTTTGCTTACGGCCTTGGCTTGGATTCTTCGGTCTTCGCTAAACCAATGGTTCCCAAACCTCGGGTTAACCGATACGACTATTAGTATGATCGCTGCTGTAGCCATGTTTGTGGTCCCGATTCGATTTAAGCAAGGAGAATTTCCACTGCAATGGAAAGACACCCAACGGTTACCCTGGGGCATACTTGTGCTATTTGGTGGTGGACTCGCATTAGCTTCGGGTCTTACCCAGGCGGGGTTTATCGATTTAATCGGCGATTATATTACCCAGCAAGAGGACTGGAGCGTATGGGTAGTTACCGCCGTACTGATCTTTTTGATGCTTTTTATGACCGAATTGATGAGCAATGTAGCCTTGGTAACTATATTGGTTCCTTTGGTTGTGGGAATCGCCATCGGGATGGAAACCTCCATTTTACAAATGGTTATTCCTGTTACCTTAGCTGCGAGTTGCGCCTTTATGCTTCCTATGGCTACGCCGCCCAATGCCATCGTTTTTGCCAGTGGTTATATCAAGGTACATCAGATGGCGCGGATCGGGGTGGTGCTTAACCTAATCTCGGTGATTGTTTTAATTCTATTAGCCAATTACTTTATTCCTTTACTCTTCTGATGTAACAAGATGGCAGCTTTAACGTCTTGATAATACAATCAAGCAACGCTTTTGGTTAGATTTACGTCTATCTAAGTAGAACAACTGTTTATGAGAACCATCAACGCCATTTACTTTAGCCTATTATTATTTGGGACCATGTCGGTCCATGCTCAAACTTTTGACGCCACAGTAGTGGATGCCAAAACCCTAGAGCCAATACCCTTTGCTACGGTTTCTACCGGAGAACATCAGGGGTTAATCGCCAACGAGGAAGGGGCTTTCTCCTTCGATAAAAGGGCCATCGCCCATCCCGAGGATTCTGTATATGTTTCTTCTATGGGATACGAAAAGGTTGGTTTTATTGTACTGCGTGAAGCAGATACGGTCATCGCTTTAGCACCTAAGACCTTCGAACTAAGCCAGGTATTTTTAAGCAATAAAAACTTAGATGCCGAAGAGATTATCGAACGCGTAAAGGAAGGCTTGAGCGAAAACTATAAAATTGGACTTAGCAAAAAGAAAGTATTTTTTCGGCAGTCCGATCGCAACCGCATGCAAAAGGTGGGCCTGGAGTATAAAAAATCTACCATTCCCGAGCTCAACAAAGAATTGATTGATTCAATCGCCAGAGCCATTCCAAGAAATTCTTGGTACTACCGTGAGGTGGTGGGCGATTTTTATGGCGACTATCACCAGCAAAAGTTTTATGTAGATAAGGCCGCCGAGCTTTATGACAAAGAAAAGGACGTGTCTATGGACGGCCTGGCAGAGGACTTGGAACGTATTTTTAAGGAAAATGTAAAGTCTAACTCTTACCTTAAGATCAAGTCTGGATGGTTTGGAACCAAAATGCAACTCGATTCTGCCGCAGTAGCTAATGGCGAGGAAGAGGGCATGGTGCAGGTAGAGGTAAACGACACCGATGAACAAGTCTTTCAGAATCATATCAAGGATCGAATCTCCGAGCTGTATGAAGAATTGTTCTTTATGGAAGATACCAAGCTCGACTTTTTAACGAAGTCCAATCGCTATAAATTTTACAAGAAGAACTTTACCGTAATCGACGACCAAGTAGTCTATGTGCTCGACTTCGAACCCAAAGGAAGCAAGGATTTTAAGGGCACCCTTTATATTCATACAGAAAATTACGCCATCGTACGGGCGGACTTCGAAAACGTAAGACCGCTGCGTAAATTTGGACTCTTGGGAATCAAGTACCGAGAGAACCTTTATAAAGGAAAAATGATCTTCGCAAAGGATCCATTGGGAGGCTACGGTCCGCGTTATTTAGAGCTGGAAACGGGAACCTTCTTTGGGCTCGATCGTCCATTAAAAGTTATCGAAAAGAACAAGCATGTAAAGGGCCGTAGAAAGCAAAACGAGCTCTCGCTGGGCTTGGATATAGAAACCACTCAATACTTTAAGTACGAAATGGTGGTTTTCGACTCGAACAATATCACCCAGTCCGATTTTGACGCTGTGGTCGAAAACGAAAAGATCAAAGCGACCTATTTGTCGGCCTACGATCCTAATTTCTGGGAAGGCTATACCATCATGGAACCCAATGCGGCCATACAGACATTTAAAGCCGCCGAGAAATAATTTTAAGGCAATATTTTAAACGAAAGCTCACGCCCATCTATTTTAACGGTCATGTTGCCAAGCCGATCGAGCATAACTCTATACTTTATTTGAGTTCCGGGCCTACTTACAATATGCTCTTGCCTGCCCGATGTTAAATTAATCGTTATAAAATCGAAGTCGCCAGGTCTTTTCATTATAAATACTTTTCGCCCATTGTGTTTTATTACGCGCTTAAATTCTCCTGGCAAAACCTGTGTGGAGATCAGTTGCCCTTGCCCATTTAAAATACGTACCACCACTTCGTTCCGATCCGGATCTTTAACCACTTCTACAAAACGTTCCTCATTTCCTACTTTGTCATATTGTAAATGAAGGTGGGTCCCTTTTATTCCGTTTTGAGGTAAACCGGTTACCCCAGATAATCTGGTTCCGTCAGTAATTTTAAGCAGATCTTGGTAAACTTTATCACCATCCTGAAAAACCAGCGCTTTAATGTTGGTGCCATTGGTGGTGGAAGTAACGTATTCTCCTGGGATGTCATAGACATGTTGTAGTTGTCCATCGAGGCCAAACACACGTACACGTATCCAGCCACCATTTCGCCATCTCTGGATTACAACAACGCTATTGCCTACCAATTCTACAGATACAACTGGTGTATCTATGGCCAAACCAAAACGAGAATCTATCAATACCGTTCCTGTGGTATAGTCTATCAGTACCCACTGGATTTGCCCTGCCTCCTCGACAATAATCACCTTTTCGCCGGTATCTTCGTTTAAGGTAAAGCCCTTAAATGTCCCCGCTTTTCGTTTAGTCAAGATCAATTCTCCTACCCCATTAAAGACCCTTATAATAACATATTCATTTGGAGGGGGTCCATGTTGAGTCACAAATACCGTTCTGCCATCTTCTTTGCGGTCTTGTTCGACTCGTTCTTTATATCTTCTTTTAAATTCTACGTTGGAAGTATCTCCTGCCGGCGGTGTTGGATAAGGCAGAAATACACTTGGATCCATTTTTGCCCAAGGAATAGCTAAATTTTCAAAATCCACCGCTTTACCATCAAAAGGGCCCTGCCGATGGGTTTCTTCTGGTTCTATATCTCCACCCTCGCCAAAGGATATGTATTTTCCACGGTGTTTGTTATCTACCCAAACTAAGGTATAGGTGCTATCGGCATGCCGAATAAGGACGACACCTGTTTGAACGGGTTTTTGTTCGGGTAGAGTGGTTATAATAGAGTCGCCCTCTTCCAATTCTGGTGGAGCTTGAGCTTCTTGTTTGTCGTCATTGCATGCATATATAAATGCTAGGCCAACGAGTAGGGCTAGGGTGATTGCTCTCATATCTTTTGAATGTTAATTATACTAAAGATATGAAAATGAAGTGCTTAAAGAGCGTTTTCCTTGATGTTTTCTACCACCTCCGGATTGAGCAGGGTAGAAATATCTCCTAATTGATCCCCTTCGTTATTAGCAATTTTTCGCAAGATGCGGCGCATTATTTTTCCGCTTCTGGTTTTAGGCAAACCAACGGTAAATTGAATTTTATCCAATTTGGCTATAGGCCCGATACGCTCGGTAATGAGCTGGTTGATCTCTTTTCTTAAGTTGTCTTGAGATCTGTCCTGTCCAATTTCTTTTAATATCACATAACCATATAAGGCATTCCCCTTGATGTCGTGTGCGTAACCTACAATGGCGCTTTCCGCTACTGCTGGATGCTCGTTGATGGCATCTTCTATGGGAGCAGTCCCCAAATTATGTCCAGATACGATTATCACATCATCTACTCGACCCGTAATACGGTAATAGCCGGTAGCATCTCTAAGCGCACCATCGCCTGTAAAGTATTTATTTGGGAAGGCTGTAAAGTAGGTGTCTTTATAACGTTGGTGATTTCCCCAGATAGTTCGAGCCATGGAGGGCCATGGAAACTTTATACAGAGCCTGCCCTCTGTTTGGTTCTCCTCTAGTTCCTTGCCTTCTTCGTCCATCAAGCAAGGCTGAACGCCTGGCAGCGGTAAGGTGGCAAAAGTTGGAATTAGCGGGGTCGCAAATGGGATGGGTGAAATTAGGATCCCTCCCGTTTCTGTCTGCCACCAGGTATCCACAATTGGGCTTTTTTGTTTCCCGATATGGTGGTCGTACCAATGCCAAGCTTCTTCGTTGATCGGTTCTCCTACGGTTCCTAACACTTTGATCGAGCTGAGGTCGTACTTTTCTACAAACTCTAAATTTTCCTTTGCCAAGGCACGTATGGCAGTGGGCGCTGTATAAAACTGATTGACCTTATGCTTTTGGACAATCTCCCAAAAACGACCATAGTCCGGGTAGCTAGGAATACCTTCGAACATCACTGTGGTGGCGCCATTTGCCAGGGGACCATATACAATATAACTATGCCCAGTTATCCAGCCGATATCCGCCGTGCACCAATACACATCTTCTTCTCGGTACTGAAACACATTTTTAAATGTATAAGCTGTATAAACCATATAGCCTGCAGTACTATGGACCATTCCCTTTGGCATGCCAGTAGAACCAGAGGTGTATAATATAAATAAAGGGTCTTCTGCTTCCATAATGGTGGGTTCGCAGTGGGCACTTGCTGCATCTAATAGAGGCTGAAGCCAGTGATCTCGTCCGTCCTTCATGTCTATGGCACTATCGATTCGTTTTACCACCAAAACAGATTGTACGCCCCGGCAAGATTCTAGGGCAACATCAACAATGGCTTTTAGATCGATGGTTTTAGCTCCGCGATAAGAGCCGTCGCTTGTGATGACCATTTTGCAATCGCTGTCATTGATTCGGGTAGATAAGGCAGTGGCAGAAAAACCTGCGAATACCACAGAGTGCACTGCCCCGATCCGAGCACAGGCCAACACAGCTATGGCCAGTTCGGGAATCATCGGTAAATAAATACAAACCCGGTCTCCTTTGCCTATTCCTTGGTCTTTAAGCACATTGGCGAATTTGCAAACCTGTAGGTGTAATTCTTTATAGCTGATGTGTCGAGCAGCCTCATTTGGGTTATTCGGCTCGAAAAGGATGGCTGTTTTATCTCCGCGGATATGCAAATGACGGTCGATGCAATTTTCGGTTATGTTGAGTTGGGCGCCGTCAAACCACTTTACTTCTGGTTTGCTAAAATCCCAACTTAGAATCTCCTTCCATCGTTTCCTCCAGACAAAATTCTCTTCGGCGATCTCTTCCCAAAACTGTTCCGGGTGCCTTACCGATTTGCGATAAATCTGAAAATATTCTTCTAGGTTTTTAATGTGGTATTGACTCATCTTGATGTCGGTTGTAATTAAGGTCTTCTAAGATAGGGAACAATCCACTAAACTCTAGGCGATCAGCCGCAAGGCTTCTTTTCTACTCAAAGGAGCCAAATCTGTTCTAGCGGCAAACTCGAGCACCCAATTGGGGTCTGTTTTACTGTGCTGCCGCAAGGCCCACCCGATGGCTTTATTGATGTAAAACTCTTTGGACCCCAACAATTTTGGGATGTATTCTTCTAAGAGGTCGGTGTCCAAATGGTTCTTATACTTAAGCTGAAACAAGAGTGCAGATCGTTGCAACCACATATTTCCGGTATCCATCCAGCGTCTGGTCACATTTTTGGTTTGCTCGGGATGCAACATAAAATAGCGCCCCATGCAATTGGAAGCGATAAAATCTACGGTATCCCACCAGGATTTTTCAGTCACCATGAATTCCATCAGTACTAATTCTCGAACTTCAAATTGGCGGTGGTATTTAAAGAGCAATTCTTGAGCAAAGTATTGACATTCTCTTTGAGGCTGCGTCCAAAGCTCTTTAATTGTTGGGGTCAATTCGTTTATATCTGGCAGAGAAGATTTCAGCAAAAAGGGCTTTTGTAATTCTTTACGAACTGGAGACTTCAATCCAAAATACTCGAACTTACCTTTCATATAGGCCTGCTGTTGACTTGCAATCTCCAGATTGGCCTGCTGTCGGAAACAGTTGCTTAGCTGCGATACATACTTATTTTTCATCGGCTTTTTTAAGGTAATAACCACACATGAGCAGTAAAAACCCGAAGAGCGGAATGATGAGCGAAATAATAAAGGTGGTAAAGAAGAAATTCCCCTGAAAATTAAAGAAGAAAAACATTCCCAAACCAATCATAAAAACCAAAAACCCACCAAAGACGGGGCGTTTGTAACCAATTAAGGAGCCGATTAATAATACAACCCAAGGGGTTGCGTTCGGACTGTTTTGTACTATGCCAGAAAAGGTACTGCCATATTCTTCGCTGCCGCTGATGAGTGTAAAAAATAGGAGAACAATAGAAATTGTTATCAGAATCACGCTTACTCCAATTCGGGTTTTGTTTACGGTGTCTATGGTTTTATTCATGCGCCTCCTAATATGATTTGTTCTAAAACGTTGCCTACATAGTATGCGACTACTGCTGCGATGGCACCGAGCGATAAGGTTTCTAATATTCCTTTCCAGAACTTGGTCTCGGTTACATAGGTTTTTAGAAACCCGATTAAAACAAAACCTAGGCCTGTCAGGCAAGAGGTGATTAAAAAGAGGTTGCCGTCAATGGGCCAAACAAAGTCCCAGACATAGGTCATAAGCGGGATCAGCCCGATGAGGATAAAGGAGGTATAGGTAACAAGGCCCATTTTTAGAGGCGACTTGGTAGTGTCAATCATTTCCAACTCCTCCTTCATCATTACATCTACCCAACGATCCGGATTGGCTGTAATTACTTCTACAACTTGCTCTAATAGCTCACCCTCAAAGCCTTTGTTTCTATAAATTTCGTGGATCTCTTCTACCTCCGATTCCGGGATATTTTCTATTTGCCAATATTCCGATTGCCGGTGTTTCTGATAGACGTCCTTTTCTGATCGGGAGGAGAGATAGGCCCCAACAGACATGGCGAAACCATCTGCCAGCAAATTGGCGAAGCCTAATATTAATATAATGTCATTGCCCAAACCAGCACCTACGGCTCCGGCGACCACTGCAAAAGTGGTCACACAACCATCGATGCCTCCATAGACAAATTCGCCAAGGTAGGCTTCGAATCGTTGATAGAGGCTTTTCTTCTCACTGGTGAAGCTATATGGCGAGGTGTTCTGTGTCATAGGGTGGTATCAGTCTTTAGGAAGCCCTTCAAAAAGTTCTCTTTTACCATCGATCCAGGCCATCATGGCTACGGGGTCCTGAATTAAGGACTGCATACTTTGCATGGCTTCCAAATGGGCAGCATCTCCTTTTTGGAACATCTCCATGCCGTGTTTTTTGCTTTGTTCTGCAATCTCTTCAAAGGATTCGCCCCTAAAAGTTTGGTCGCAGGCACCCCCTAACTGGTGACAGGTCATGGTCTTCATATCTATAGTTATTACTTGATCAAATCTGTTAAAGTTCCGCTCATAGCCGCAGGAAAGGCAACGATCACCATTCTTCTAATAGCCAATGCATTGTCCTCGCCCCACGGACATTTTTCTAATATGGTGAGGATCATGGCAACTACTATTAACGAAATAATGTAAGAGCCAAGGCTCCTTTTTATAAATTCTCCATAATGTCCTTTAAGGTTGTGTCTATAGAAATTGAAAAAGACAAACAACCCAATCAGCAGTAGCGAAATCAGGCCTACTAAGGCTACATTTAAATTCGGTAAACTAGCACCTAAATTCCATGCTTCTTCTGTTAAAGCCACCGGAATAGCCAACATGGCCGAACCAACAGCCACCTGTATGATATCTCGAGGTTTAAACTCGACCATTAATGGTTTGAGCGCATAACTGATGATGTCCCCAGACTTATCCGCAATAGGAACGACCTTATGCAGGTATCCACCAATCCGCTTAGTGGTCGATTGTTTTACTTCAATTTTTGGATCCATAAACGCTGTTTAATTGAACCAAAAAGTTAGCCCCTTGCAGGCAAATTTGCAAGGGGCTAAGGAATTTTTAGCGTGCCGCCGAGTTACTCATGGCCTCTAAGACCCTATCGAGACTAAAGCTCCCGATGGCTTGCCGCTGCGGAAAATCTTTAAAAGTGGCCAAGAATTCTGCCACTTTTGCCTGCGCAGGAACGAAGATAAACATGCGTTCGGCCGCCCAGCGATCGTAGTCGGACGATTCATGGTAAGCCCTTTCGAAAGGGTCGGCCCGTAAATCCATAACCAAAGGCATACGCATAGGGGTAAACTCCTTTCTCCAGGAGTCCATCCCATGTGCTTCTTGTATCTTAAAATGAATCTTCCAACGACCATAGCGGAAGGCATTCAAGCCACCATCATCGTCAAAATAGTATTTCTCCTTTCTTGGACTCTCGGCTACTTCGCCTCTTAGGTAAGGCAGTAAGTTATACCCATCCAAATGTACTTTATAGTCACGCCCAATAGCACTGTGCCCTGTAAGCAGTTTCTCTTTAACATCGGTTTCTCCGGCGGCGGCCAAGAAAGTTGGCAACCAATCTTCTCCGGATATCACCTCGTTACTTACCTGTCCAGGCTTGATTTTACCAGGCCATTTAATTAAACATGGTACGCGTAAACCACCTTCCCAAGTAGTCGCTTTTTCTCCGTAGAATGGAGTCATTCCACCATCAGGCCACATAAGGAGTTCGGCCCCATTATCTGTGGCAAACATCACAATGGTGTTTTCCTCGATGTCTAGTTCTTTTAGAAGTCCTGTAAGTCTTCCAACGATGTCATCTAGTTGTGTCATCCCATCGGCAAAAAGACCAAACCCTGTTTTGTTATCATACTCTTCGTTTAGATGAGTAAATACGTGCATGCGCGTGGCATTGTACCATACGAAAAATGGCTTTTCTTGGGCATGAGATTCTTTCATAAAATCCAAAGCGGCTTCTGCGAATTCTTCGTCTACAGTTTCCATGCGTTTTTTTGTAAGTGGCCCCGTATCTCTAATACTTCCGTCGGCTGAGGATCGAATCACCCCTCGCGGCCCAAATCGCTCTCGAAAGCTTTCGTCTTTGGGGTAATCTGGATTTTCTGGTTCTTCTTCGGCGTTTAGGTGATACAGGTTTCCAAAGAACTCATCAAACCCATGATTGGTCGGGAGGTGTTCGTCCCTATCTCCTAAATGGTTCTTCCCGAACTGTCCGGTGGCATATCCATGGTTTTTTAAAAGCCCTGCAATTGTTGGGTCTAAGACACTAAGCCCCTCTTTTGCACCAGGCATACCTACCTTTGTTAAGCCAGTTCTATAAGGAGATTGTCCTGTAATAAAAGTAGAACGTCCCGCTGTACAGCTTTGCTCTGCATAATAGTCGGTAAACATAATTCCGTCTTGCCCAATCTTATCTATGTTGGGTGTTTGGTAGCCCATTATCCCCCGGTTGTAAATACCAGGATTAAACCAGCCAATGTCGTCTCCCCAGATTACTAGGATGTTCGGTTTTTCTTGTCCAAAGGCCATTGTGCAGCCCAGCAACATCAAGACGCATAAGTTTCTTGTAAGTGTTCTCATAATTTTTGTATTGGTTATTAATATGGTTATGAACCAAAGAATCTGCCGACTTAGAGACTAAGCAGTTGCGGAACTATCAAGTGTGGGGGATATGAGTTCTGGTCGGAGAAGATTATTTAATCCGTATCCTAAAGATAACGAAAATTAAGTAGTTGATAAACAGATTATTAATCTGAACAGTCTGACTGTAAAACTTTTAGTCTATTCTCTCATACTCCAAATCTCGTGTAGGGGATCTCCCTTGCTCGAATGGCCCGAATGGTGCCAATGCCCATCGATGATTTCAAAGTCGAATGACAAGCTAAGACCGGATTTGCTGTTGTCGCGTGAGAAGAACTCGATGTTTTCGGTATACTTCCCATCGATGGTGGTATAGGTGCCGCCTCCGGTTCCCTTAAATTCTTTGGTTTCGGTATTATAGGCAATCCACTGGAATCGAGTCCCCGATAAGATTTTCATCGTTTTACGGGGCCGATTGACATCCCTGGTTTGTGTTTCCCCATCACGGATTCTACCGGACATCAACCAAGCGCCTTGAAGTGCTCCTGGGGTTCCGTTATCCACTCGGGTTAGGATTTTGTCGGAGCCAATAATTTGGATGGTTGTATCTGTTATCTCCACCTCAAAAACCACCTCTTTACCCACTGGTTCTTCTGAGTCCGAGAAGAATTCTACCTTTTCGGTCATGATGTTACCATCAAGCCTCCAAGTGCCTCCATTGGTATGAATAAATGCGCCCGTATCGGCATCATAACTGGCCAAAACCTGATAGCCATCGGCGAAGATCACAACACTTTTAATGCGTTGTCCATTAGGGGCATCGGTAATAGATTCCCAGGCACCAATGATGTCTTGGGCTTGCGTACCTAAAGTTAGTACGAACGCTAATAAGAATAGGAATGTTTTCATGCCAATAAGTTACGCAAATTAGGCCCGTTCTAAACTGGAACGATCCCAATTGGATGTTTCAGCGGCTGCCACATAGGTGGATTCTAAGAAGTCGTATAGGGTCTTTTCAGGGTCTTCTGAGTTGCGAACATCATCGTATTTCAGGAAGTATTCGCCCATGTCGTCACTCCAAAATGCCTCCTTGGGGCGCACCGCCTGTTTCCCAAAACTGGGATCACTTGGGTAGGCGTAGGCATAGAACATCGGTGCCGGAGCATCTTTGGATCCTGGCCAGAAACCGGCGCTGCTCACTTCTTTGGAATAGGCTTCTTGCATTACATCCAACGGCATATTGGGCATGCCACCCGGATGCAAGGGTGCATCCTTGCCCGAGAATCGGGTGACTGCCAGATCGAAGGCGCCCCAGAACAGATGTACTGGGCTACTCTTGCCGATGAACTCACTCCTGAATTTATTGAAGACCTCGTTGGATTTGAGCATGGCTTGCCAAAGGGTGTTTGCGGCTTTTGAGTCGTAAGCTTTGTTTTGAGTGTTCTCTTTGAACGGGATGGCAGGTTCCATTTCATTAGGACTGCCGTGTATGTTCACATGGATCCCTAATTGCTCGAGCATGACGAATAGTTTGTTATAAAATTCGGCTACCGTCATTGGCTCGAGAGGCATGCTCAAGGTTCCAGAATTGGAGCAGGTTACCGTTAGCTCGTGCTTCTTGAAATCGAAATCGATCTGAAACACCCGTCCTTCGAAGGGAATGCCATGGGTGGAATAGCCTTGAGGGGTTATAAAAAGAGTGGTGTGCCAGGAGTGGTTTTGCCAAGGCATGGTGCGTAGGCGGATCTTCCCTACGATCTGTAGCCATTGGTGCAGGGTTTCTAAGGTGTCTTGATAAACGTCGAAGTGCAATTCGGGCCACGCGCTGTTTGTATTCATAATATGTTATTTCTCTTCGTAAATATCAAATTGGGCATTGATCGCTGCCATGCGCTCGGAATCGGAAAATTCTTCGTCGGCCATGGTTGAGAGCTTTTTTAGGTACTCATCAAACTGTCCATTTTTAAAAATGGTGAGCATTTTACCACCGGCTTTACATTTGGCCTCATGCCAGACATTTGGAGGGGCGGTAATGGTATCGCCAGGTCCTGCAAGGATGGTTTCATCATCGAAGATAAACTCCACCTGCCCTTCCAGGATGTAGAAGATCTCCGTCATTATTTTATGATGATGCCTTCCTAAATGGAACCCTGGTTTTAGGGTGTCTTCTACAAAGCACAGTTCGCCATTGGTCTGGTTCGAGGCAAGTTTGATAAAACAATGGTCTTGGGAGTAATCGAAGTTTTCGCCTTCTCCATTTCTAACGATCTCTTTTTGGGTCATTATCTTTTTTTTGAAGTTGATAATCTAGAAAGGGGAATAGGCTTGTTGTTTGCTATACAAGTTACTTAAAATAGTCGATCATTATTCACCTTATGAAGCTCCTATGGATGCTTTAGTTGTTATTGAATAACTTTAAATATTTAATAATAATCCCCAGTTGCCCCAAGTGGTAGATATCATGGTGCAGCATGCCCTCTAGTAAGAATCGATAGGAGTAATTCCCTTTAAAATCTGGGTCATAGTATTCTTGCTCTAGAAAAGAATCGTCTTTATCCTGTAAAAGGCTAATCAGGTCTGCAAGGCTCTGGTCATACGCTGTTTTAATGCTGTTCCAGCCTTTGGGGGTCAAATCATGGTTCGTCAACCAATTTTCGGGGTCTTGGTCCGTTTTGCTTCCTGCCCCGGTTTTGATTTTTAAGCCAGCTTCTTGCCGCCACATTGTGAGGTGAGAGATGGTCTCTGCGATGCTGTGGAGTTGGGGCAAGGGCCGAACAAATACCTGCGCTTCGGGTACATCTTTTAGTTTACTATCAAAAGAGCTGCCAATCCAATTTTTTCCATGCTGAATGTCTTGGAGCTGTTCAATTAGATGTCGAATAGTAGTATTCATATTGTGTAAGTGGTAATGCTGAAGTTAAGGAAAATTCTACTTGCCGCTTGGCAGCATTATTTACCTCTGAACAATTGCCAAACCATGCTTACTCCTACGAACAGATAAAGGCCAATCCATAAAAAGGCTTCTACATCGAGGTGGGTTCCGGAGAAAAAGATAAATGCAAGAGCAGCAATCCCGCCAACGAGGTATAAAGGGGCGATGTATTTCCAGATGTCCTTGTTAAACATATAGTGTGGAATCTTGCCACCGGTATAATGCCCAGGGTCGTACATTTTTTTGTTCCACTCAAGATGGCCTTCTAGATATCCTTCGGAGGCTGCATCCAAATCGGACTCGTCTACTGTTAGATTAGCTAAAATGACCTTGGCTTTTTCTAGATGTTCGGCATCTACCTCCAGCATGTATTTTGATTTTTCCGAATTTTCCGAGGGCGTAATAGTAGTGCTGATTCCCTGTTGCCTAAGTTGCTGAGCAACAAACAGAGCGTTAGATTCAAACTGAAACTGGGCAAGCGGGTGCATGGCTAAATTATTGGGCGCAATTCTCGTTATAGGTCTCGACTAGTTCCGATAGGGTCCATCGCCCTAGGTCCTTTTCGATATATTCCATTGCCGGACCACATTCTGCAAAATACTTTTTGGATTTCTTCCGGAATTTAGCCCCAAATACCGTACCCGAACGATGGATTTGAAACGGCTCCTCGTCTCCGGTTTGCACAAAGTAAGAATATATTGCATTGCCATCTTCTTCCTTCATCAGCAATTGGCAAGGCCCATCTACAGCGATATAATAAGCTTCGTAATGTCGCTTGACTTTAATGTACTTAATCCCAATAACATCTTCCAATGGCTTGTCCTTATACATCAATTCGCCGGTAACATGGATCCTTTTGATGTCTTCAATATTGACCAGGCGCGACTTCTCCTCGTATTCCTGCCGGAGCTTTTTGGCGCTACCCCCAAAGCCCAATGTCTTGCGTTTCCATTCTTCGACGAAGTAGCGCAATTGATCTTTTTCGACTATTAGCTCCGACATGGCCATTTCGTGTTTGTCGCCATTCTTCATCTCGATGATACCATATTGCCCATACATGGGTAGGCTTAGCGTAAAGAGAAAACAGACGAGTGCAGATTTGATGATTTTTGTTGAGGTCATAGCAATTTGGACTTGTTGAGTTAGCAGTTAAATTTAGTGTTTATCTGGGATTTGATCCTAACATTCAATCAATACCTCCAACTATTCAAATCGGCCCCTTCCGGCGCCACCTTCTGTACCCTTTCTACATACTTATTGATAAACATACGATGGTAGCGCAGGCGACTAATGTGATTGCCATTTTCATGGTCGCCATTCCAGCAGTGTTCGGCACGGTCGCCATAATCTACCTCGCCGTTATAGTATGGCTCGGTGGTTTCAGAAAGAATTTCTTCCGCCAGATAAACCGCATTGTTTAGGTAGTAATTGTCCATGTCACCGCAGTAGAGGTGGATCTTGTTCTCCCAGTCCTTCCCATGCTTGGCCCAATCGCGTTTAAGGATGTAGGCCAGGTCGTAGTTTTCCTTCCAGTAATTGGCTACTTCTCTATCAATCTCGCCTGTCATTCGATTCCAGATTCGTTTTGGGTAGCCTTCTTGGTCGATAGGCGAATAAGTCGCCTCCCAGATATCCCATTGTTGGCCAGAACGGCCTTTGGAACCTAGCACCAATTCGCGATAATTCATGTCTTTTAGGGTGGCATCTACATTGCCTAAATAATCGCGATGTCCGGCCACCAAGGTCTTTCTAAAGGTCCCTTTTTGGTAGTAAGCATTATCGTCCTCGTAAATATTTACCAGGCAATAGGCGCGGAAATCGATAGGGTCCGGGCAAGCGGCAAAGCACATGCCGTATTCTTTGGGGTATTTAACCTGAACCGCCAAGGCTTCCCAGCCTCCGGTACTACCACCATAGACAAAGCGAGACCAGCCTTCGCCAATTCCTCGGAATTGCTCTTCGATGTGCGGAATGAGCTCGTAGGTAATTGCATCGCCATAAGGTCCTTGTGCCTGACTGTTCACTGCATAAGAGTCGTCGTAGTAAGGGGTAGGGTGTTGAATTTTAATGGCGATCACCCGAGGAAAATCTGGCCCCGTCCAGGTTTTGTAAAAATCGTACGCCTCCTGCTGAACAATTCTGTTATAGCCTTCTACATCGAAGCGTTCGCTGTACTCCGGGTCCAAATTTGGGTCGGGAGGACTAGTCCGAAAGCCGCCAAAATTGCTAGGGAAGTGACCGTGCATAATGGCCAAAGGATATTTTACCTCCGGGTGACTGTCCCAGCCTTCGGGCAGCAAAACATGTGCGCCCAAGTACATATCTCGGCCCCAAAATTCGCTTAGTAACTCGCTCTTTATCTTTATGTGTTTGATATACTCAGTGTCCTCCGGTTCTTCTATGGGTGGGATCTTCTGGTCCAGCTCGATGCTTAGCTCGGGGAACTTACCGTCTTGTATGCTAATCTTTTGTGGGGTGGAATAAAGATTTCCCGGAGCCCTATTCCACTGTTGTCCTTCGCCTCTGTCCATGGGCAATTTTACCATATGGCCATCGGCCCGGTAAAAGGTTTCGTATTTATGGAAGACGGCCTGCACATAATAGTCGCCGAAGGGTAGGTCGTCGATATTTTGGATGGGGTATCCAAAGGCTTCTGGGTTGAATGTTACATCTTCGTCCCAGTCTCTGCCTACTATGTCCATCCCAAAGCCCTGGCAGGTCTTGGAATCGTCTCGTAATTGAAATCGAGGCTCTGTATCTATATTTTCGGCAATCAGCAGGATCATCCTACCATCGGCCACTTCGTCGTAGGTTTCAGGAGGAAAGGATATTTGAATGCTCGGAGCTTCTGAACAGGAGAACAGAAAAACACTCAAGAAAAACATAAATGGGACAAGGGCCCTAATCTTTGGGCGAGACAAAGGTTTCATATTGCGGTTGGTTTTAATTTTTGGCTAAGTAGCCTTATAATTAGCAATCCTAAACCTCTAATTTACTGTGTATTCTTGAAAGTATCTTCAAAAAAGAGTACCCATTCTCCGTCCACCAGGCGTTCGCCATATTCCCTAAAGCCTCCATCCGGGGTACTCCCAAAAAAGAAACGGGTGTTCTTATCGCGCCAAACCACCAATTGCCCATCCTTGAAATCGGCCGGATATACGGCCGCCCCATCCTTAGAAAAGCGGTGGTAGTAGTATTTCTGATCTTCTTCCTTATAGGTTACAATGGTGCGTAGCTGAAGGAATTCCGTATTGAGTTCGATTACCAGGATATTCTGATCCAAATCGTAAGAAATCTTTTCATAGGCAGTCCCTTGCTTGGAAACCACGCCATTTTCGATCACCTTGGTGGTTCCTACCCATTCCCCAACCAAAAAGCTGAGTTGTTCCATCTTTTGGCGCTTTATACTTTGTGCCGAAACCGAAAACGAGAACAGGAGTAAAACAAGAATTGGTAGAGCCCTTACAGATCGCATGATCTAAAGTTAGGGTTTATTCCAGAAAAGTTCATCACCAAAACTTCCACCAGGGTTTTGAATCCTTGGAAGGCGTTTTCGGGGAGGGGAATATATCAAGGACGTGAAGGTAGTGTTCCTTGTTCACCTTGTAGTCCTGGTATTCTTCTTCGGGAGCTTCTAGTTGTTTAACACCTCTTCCAAAATCGAGCATGAATGCCTCTCCGGCTTCGTTGGTGATGTATGCGTTATCTCCGGCTTCATCATTTGAGTTGATGTAGAACATTAACCAAGTACCGTCTTTCAGTGCGGGAGGCGATACCACCTCTGCGGTTCGAAAAAACCCTCGGACTTTAGGTTTGAATGCTGTATGATCGAAAGGATAAACCAGGTAGTTCACAAAATATGCGAAGCGCATCAGGTCTGGGCTATTGGTAAAGCAAATCAGGAACAGATCAGCTTGATTTTGTTTTCTGAATAGTTGCATTCCCTGCGCATATGGCGTGTCGCGATACAGATTGGCTAGGTCCATTAAAACACTTTCCAGTTCTAGTTGCTGTTCTGTTTTAAGTAGAATGTAATTTTCGGTCATGTTTATATAGGTTCGCAGTTTGAAGCTGTTAGGATCATTTCTTTTTATTCAATGCAATCAGACCAATGATAGGACCGATAGCTAATACAAGGTATATATATGTTGGCTCGAACAAATCCTGTAAATACGTCAAGATTTGAATGCTCACAATGGTGATCGCAAACCCGATGCAATTGACAATAGTAAGGGCGGTCCCTTTCACTTCCGGGTTTGCATTGTGGGCCACCAGGGTCGAAAATAAAGGCGAATCCATGATTACGAACGTGCCCCAAAAAAGCAGAAATCCAACAAATAAGGGCGCAGATTGTGTAGTAAACATCCAGGGAGAAACCAAACAACACAGACACGATAGCAGTAAGGCCGCAAAAGCCACCCGCTTAACACCCAGAACCTGCGAAAGATAACCACCTGCTGCACAACCTATACCTCCTATTCCGATTACCATAAACGATAACAGCGGGATATTGGTTGCACCCTGCGTATGCGCCTTAAAATAGGTGGCAAGCATTACCGGTACAAAGGTCCAGAAGGCATATAACTCCCACATATGTCCAAAATAACCAAAGGCCGCCGACCTAAAGTCTGCATTGCGGAACACTCCGACAAAGGCAGATAGGTCCAATTTTTTGGCCGGCACTCTGTAGGGGCCATTGGGAACCAACAGTATCATTAGCAACCCGCCAAAAGTTGCCAGTAAGGAGGTAAGTAACAGGACGGCTTTCCAGGGAAGTGATGCCGTGAGGTCCTTGGCCAGATGGGGGAATGCCGTGCCTAGCGTTAAAGCGCCTACTAAAAATCCGAGCGACTTTCCAAGGCCTTTTTCAAAATGATCGGCTGCGATCTTCATCCCTACCGGGTAGATGCCCGCTAAAAAGAAGCCTGTTAAAAATCGAAGGGCCAGAATGCTTGTTAGACTGTTTCCTTCCCAGATAATACCCAAGTTGAAAAGTGCACCTACCAAAGCACTAATTAGGAAAACTTTGGAAGGCGAAAACCGATCAGAAATGGTCAAGATCGCAAAGATCAGTGTCCCGGATATAAAGCCAAACTGAACGGCCGAGGTTAGATGCCCCAAGGCGCTGTCGTCCAATTGAAATGTCGCGATGAGGTCTCCCATTACGCCGTTGCCTGCGAACCAAAGCGAGGTGCAGCAGAACTGGGCAATTACAATTATGGGCAGGACAATCCTGTTCTGTTTCACTTAATGGTATTAAATGGCTTCGCCGTTCCCTTAAATGTGCTGGCCGGAACTAAAGTTAGCACTTATTAAAATACCTTAGTAACGCAAATATTAAAATGGTAAGTCCTAGTTAGCGCCGACCTCTGCGAAACCCAGGCTTTTTACCACCTTTCTTTTTATTGCGGTTGGCAAAGTATTCTTGTTTTTTGCGCTGCTTTTCTTTTTCGTTCTCTTTGCGCTCTTCGGCCGTCATAGGTTTGTCGGTCTGTGGATAAGGATTCTCTTCTACCAGAGGGATCTTTTGTTTGATCAGTTTTTCGATGTCTCTGATATAAGCATTCTCTTCTGGCTCACAGATCGAGATAGAAATCCCTTGTTCCCCTGCACGACCACAGCGACCAATCCGGTGTACATAAGTCTCAGGTTCGTTTGGGATATCGTAGTTGATGACATAGCGAAGTTTATCGATATCGATTCCTCTGGCCGCAATGTCTGTAGCAACCAAAACACGTACCCTTCCATTCTTAAACTTTTCTAAGGCGTTTTGCCGCTGGTTTTGCGACTTATTGCCATGAATAGCGGCGGCTTCTATTTTCTTTTTATGCAAATTTCTAACAATGCGATCTGCCCCGTGCTTGGTGCGGGAAAAGAGCAACACCTGCTTTAAATCTGGATTGCTTAAAATAAACAAGAGCAAATCTTGTTTACTGGCTTTATTGGTTCTGTACAAGAACTGTTTAATGGTTTCGGAGGTCGAAGAAACCGGGGCTACTGTTACCTTTTTGGGGTGATGCAATATTTGCTGCGATAAGGCCAAAATATTGTTGGGCATCGTGGCAGAGAAAAATAATGACTGCCTTTTCTTTGGCAGCTTGGCTAGGATTTTTTTAATGTCGTGGATAAAACCCATATCCAACATCCGATCTGCCTCGTCCAATACAAAGTATTCGATATGTTGTAGGGAGATATGCCCATCGCTCATTAAATCTAGTAATCTGCCAGGAGTAGCCACAAGGATATCTACACCTTGGTTTAAGGCTCTAATCTGCGAAGGCTTAGATACTCCTCCAAAAATCACGGTATTGGTGATGCTCGTATACTTGGCATAGGTGGTAATGCTTTCACCTATTTGTATGGCAAGCTCGCGGGTAGGGGTGACGATTAGCCCGGAAATCTTTCTACGCCCTTTAGCTTGTTGCCGATTGTTTAATAATTGTTGGATGATAGGGATGGCAAAAGCAGCGGTCTTACCTGTACCAGTCTGAGCACAACCCAGTACATCTTGCCCGTTTAAAACCAAAGGGATTGCCTTGGCCTGTATAGAAGTTGGCTCTACATAATTTTCATCGGCTAAGGCGCTTAAAATTGTAGGGTTTAGATTTAAGTCCTCGAAGGTTGTTTTGTTTCTCAATGGTTAAAACGTTTGTTCAAAGGTACGTAAACACTTAAGACGCCTGTTTATTAATTATTCTGTTTCGAAAAGCTTTAACGCGGAATAAACGTTTGCAAACGACTATAAACGACAGTAAATGTATAGCATACGACTGTTCTAATCTTGCTGTATCATATTTGCAGTGTTGGATCGAGTAATCCAATAGTATTAACTGTTTAATTTAAAATTTAGAAAAGATGAACGCACTTAGAAACAAAGTACAGTTGATTGGTAGATTGGGCCAAGAGCCCGAAATTGTAAACTTCGAGGATGGCAACCAGTTGGCCAAGTTCTCCATGGCTACAGACGATAGCTATAAGGATAGCGAGGGCAATAAAATAGATCGGACACATTGGCACAATGTGGTGGTCCGAGGCGGTTTGGTAAAGGTGGTCGATAATTATGTAGAGAAGGGGCAGGAAATCGCCATAGAAGGCAAGCTCACCAGTCGTTCTTACGACGACAAGGATGGCGTTAAGCGCTATATAACAGAGATCATGTGCAACGAGTTGTTGCTACTTGGGAGTAAATAAAAAAGGAAAGCCCCCAAGCCAGAACCGCTTGGGGGTCTTCTACTTTTTAATAAATCGCTTGGTAACCTCTTGCCCATTTATGGCCAAATGCACAAAGTAGATGCCAGTATTCCAGTTGGAGACATCAAGTTGTTGTTGGCGTAAATTAAGCGAAGGATCGTTAGCCTTTATTGTATGAAGTTGCTTACCGGAAAGGTCGAAAACATGTATATGCAATGGACCAGTTAGGTCGGCGTTTATCTCCAAATTCAACACATCAGCTGCTGGGTTCGGGTACAGTACAATAGGATCTTCCAATGTTTGTAGATCCGATATAGAAAGGAAATCGTTTACATAACTGCGCTCGTACATGCCTCGTCCGTGGGTTGCTATCCGCACTTTACGGTTAGATGGTGAATTGTTTAAATCGTATATCATTACAGCGTCCGGAAGGCTTTCATTCCAACTCTCCCAAGTAATGCCCCCATCTGGCGAATAATAAACTCCTAAATCGTTCCCCAAATAAATATCATCTGGGTTAAGTGGATCTATTAAAATGGTATTGGCTGGAACATCGGGCAGACCATTATCGATCGCAGACCAATTTGCTCCACCATCGATGGTTTTGTAGACATGAGGCGTTCCAAAGCCAGAAAATACAGCATACAAAATATCTGGGTCTTCTGGATCAAATTCGATATCCTTACAAATGCGATTCGGTAACCCGTTAGTGACTTCCGTGAAATTTTGACCTCCATCTGTAGATTTAAGAATTTTAGCCCCTGAAGGCCCGAAGGTTGGATCGGGAGAAGTGGTGACATAAACCAGATCGGGATCATCGATGCCAATGGCGATTTTGGTGATTGGATTTACATCCACTGGTCCATTTGACACTGCGGCCCAAGAAGAGCCAGTGGCAACCCCATCAGTGGCCTTGTACAGGTAAGTCCCACCCCCGTAAGCGATGTTTTGATCGCTTGGTGCCAATTCGTAGGGAGCCGAAAATGCTGTAAAATCCCCGCCTACCAATCCAGGACTTACAGTGGAATAATTGTATCCGTTATTCACCGAGCGTCTGATATTTAGCCTTTGCGAAGAGCCAAAAACAATTTGGTCGTCCTCTTGGTTTACCAAGGCGCTCATACCATCTCCACCGATTACCCTCCACCAAGATGGATTACCACGGTAGACGTAGCTTGCATTGTCTTGAGTTCCTCCTATGCAAAAATTGGGGTCGGTGGCAGAACTACCCATATCTGCGTAAAATTGGGTGGTCTGCAAACCTCCGTTAAGCGTGGTAAACGGTACCTCCCCATCTTCCGAAACAAAGACACCTCCGTCACTGGCAAAGAACACTTTATTATTTATTGGGTGATAATAAACACCATGAATATCAGAATGTACGTAATTATCGGCGCCCTCTGGGATTCCTACAGGGACCTCACCCATCGTCCACGAATTTCCTGAGTACTGGGTAAAATTCCCTCCACCATCTGTAGATTTCCAGGAACTGATACCGACGTATTGCAATTCGTTAGCGTTTTGTGGGTTTATCGCAACATCGTGAGAATACCAACCCTGCCATAAGGCAACATTTTGATCATTGATGTTCAACCAGCTATCACCGCCATTGGTAGATCTATAAATGCCCAAAGGAGTTGTATTGGCAGACTCGTACCAATTTTGTACAGAGGCATAAATAATATTACTATTACTAGGGTCGATCGTCAATTTGGCATTTCCAGACCAGGAAGAGGGTAGCCCAGGATCGGTTAATTCGGTAAATGAAACCCCTTTGTCTAACGACTTAAAGATTCCACATAGGCCGGGATCCTGATCGAAATTGAGATTTCCTTGGCTTACATATAATATATCGCCATTGTCCGGATCGATTTCTATATCAACGGCATTGACAAGCGGGTAGATCAAACTCCAATTTACCCCACTGTCCATACTTTGATACACTCCATCTGTTGTTGCAGCATAGACTTCGCCGGGATTATTTGGGTTGATTTCTAAATCTTGTACACCTTTAATGTCGTCTTGCGCGAATTGCAATACATGGTTCCATGTATCTCCTCCGTCATCAGATCGTAAAATTCCAATACCGTAAGAACCTCGCGTTAATCGATTAACAGTACCTGGTTCTGCGAAGCCTACCCCATAGGTTTCACCCGTACCGATTATCATGATATTCGGATTGCCAGGATGGATGGCTATTGCAGCAACCCCTAATACTGGGAAGCCCGTAGGGACAGGTTCCCAAGCAAATCGACCGGCACCTTGTGAGGTGGTTTTCCACAATCCCCCACTGGCCGAACCGGCAAAAATGATGTCCTCATCGTTGGGGTGAAAGGCCAGGCACAGCGTACGACCACCAATGTTTTCAGGGCCAAGCGACTCCCATTCGCCATTGGCTGCTCGATTATTGTTAGTCGCAAGTTCTTTGTGTGTATAGAACGCCTCAAGAAACTGATCCATAGGCACCTTTTCATTCGGATAAGCTCGTTCGAAGGCCCATTGCGATAATGCCTTCCCAGCTCCTGATGTCCGTGGTTGATCTTCTGATGAGGAAAATGAGTTGTTGTCTTGGGCAAAATGCCAAATTATGCTTAGGCATAAGCTTGCTAAAGCGAGGAGGGATAAATACTTTTTCATATCGGTTAATGTATTGGCCTAGAATGTACAAGGTAATAGTCTGTATGCACAAAACCAACCGGCCCGGGTCGTGATTTATCAAAGGGGGACTAATTGGGTTGTTGTGTATATTTATAGGACACAACTAGTTTAATCATCTAAAAAATTCCGATGATCCGCGTTTGGCTCTGTTCTATAATCGCTCTTATGGTTTGCGTGTTCTGTTTTTCGCAAGAGGTAACAACTGGCGAGATTAGGAACGCCACCGTCTTGGGGGTAAATATGGATTATGGGCATATCTTAAAACACACGCCGTCATTAAAGGCCATCGATGATGCTTATCCTGTGGGGATTTCGGTGGAGTGGAGTAAATTACTTCTTACCAAAAGCGCTTGGGATATTTGTAATTGCTTTCCCAGGCTTGGGGTAGATCTGGCTTATTGGAACTTTGATAATACGGATGTTTTGGGACACGGAGCCCTGATGACGGGATTTTTGGAACCGTATTTCGGCACAAAGAATCGCACTAACTTTTTTGTTAGGGCAGGACTTGGCGGCGCCTTTCTAACCAATCCATACGACGAAGTCGACAACCCTTTAAACGAGTCTTATAGCACCAACCTCAGTTTTTTGATTGTAGTTGGTCTTGGGGTCAATTACCGGCTTACCGATTCATGGAATTTGCGTTTGGCCGCGAAGTATAACCATACTTCGAACGGCGGGGTAAGGACCCCCAATAAGGGGCTTAATTTTCCATCGTTAAGTGTGGGCGTTAATAAGAGCCTTCATCCTGTGGAGTTCCCTAATCATTACAAAGCCGGAAAACGGCAGCCTCCCCAGCAAAAGACCCGAATTTCTCTAGCATTACTAGGGGGTTGGAGCAATGCAGCCGTGGGCGATAAAGACAAGTTTTTGGTCATGGGGTTCATGGCCAATTACAGTAGATGGATTGGTGGTCGAAGCGCACTTATGGCAGGGACCGAATGGATTTTTGATTATTCCAGAAGAGAGCAAATTAAGGTCGAAAATTTAGATCGAAGTTTTGCCCAGGGAAGCATTTTAGCGGGCCATGAATTTTGGTGGGGCAAGGTTTCATTTAGTCAGCAGCTGGGGGTTTATTATTTTAACCAATACCGCACCAATGATGACGTATACCAACGATATGGCTTAACCTACAATATCAGCAGCCACTTCTTCGCAGGTTTTAACCTGAAAGTCCATCGGCATGTTGCAGACTTTTTTGACCTAAGGATAGGGTACATTTTTTAAGGCGCTAAGAAAGCTTAAAGCGTTCGTGGGCTTCGCGATCTAAATGTTCCCGGTGGTCTGGGTGGGCTATTTCTATTAAGGCCTTGGCCCGCTGTTTTAAACTCTTTCCAAAAAGATCCACTACCCCATACTCTGTTGCTACCCAATGCATATGGGCCCTAGTAGTGGTAATTCCTGCACCATACTTAAGATGGGGAACAATTTTAGAGACCCCTTTGTTGGTCATCGAGGGCATGGCGATTATGGGTTTTCCGCCCTTAGAAAGGCTCGCCCCTCTAATAAAGTCCATCTGTCCACCTACACCCGAAAATTGATAGGGACCTATGGTATCTGCACAAACTTGTCCCGTAAAATCGACTTCGATGGCACTGTTGATGGCAGTGACCTTAGGGTTTAATTTAATCAAAGCCGTATCGTTGGTATAGCGTGCTTCTTTAAAATGCACTATGGGATTGTCGTCTATAAAGTCGTAGAGCTTTTGGCTACCAACGGCAAAAGTGGTTAAGATCTTTCCGGGTTTTAGCTTTTTCTCTTCTCCAGTAATCACCCCAGATTCAATAAGCGGTAAAACTCCGTCCGAGAACATCTCGGTATGAATTCCAAGATGTTTATGATTTGTAAGGTTCGACAAAACAGCGTTGGGGATACTCCCAATTCCCATTTGCAAGGTTGCTCCGTCCTCTATGAGCGCCGCCACGTTGGCGCCAATTTTTTCTTCTACTTCCGTAAGTGGGCGGCTATGTGCTGTATGTATGGGCTGGTCTGCTACCACTGCCAAATCTATTTTATCCCTATGGATGATTCCATCACCATGGGTGCGTGGCACTTGAGGGTTAACAACGGCCACCACTTTTTTGGCCGTTAAGATAGCCGGTAGGGTAATGTCTACAGAGACTCCCAAGGAACAATATCCATGAATGTCCGGGGGAGAAACCTGAATAAATGCCACATCCAAAGGAAGAATATCTCTTCTAAAAAGCCAGTGGATCTCGCTCAAGAAAATCGGGATGTAATCCCCATTATTTGTGTTGACCCCCTTACGAACATTGCTGCCTACAAAACAGCTCACCAACCTAAACGAATCGCTATAAGGCGGTTCCATATATTTGGCTTCTCCGTCGGTATGGATTTGGATAATCTCTACATTCTTTATTTCCTCGTATCGATCGCACAAGGCATCGATTAAGATGTTAGGCGTCATAGCCGCGCCTTGAAAAAACACTCTTTGGTTGGAGGAAACAGAGCTAACAGCTTCGTTGAGGTCTACGATTTTCATGCTTCGGGTTGGTTAGTAAAACACTTGTTTAGTGAATAGTTAAATTTAATCAATGTAAAATAATTCCCGGACTGTTTTATAGGATTATCCAAAGAGTTCCTGAGCAATTCTGTAAGTGTTGGCATGGGCATCGATGATGGTTTTTATGTGGGGTGAATAACCTCCTCCCATACTTACTTGCAAAGGGATCTTTAGATTTCCAATCGTTTCTAAAACAAAGCGGTCGCGTTGCGCACAGCCTTCAGGGCTACATCCCAATCGACCTAGTTTATCGGTAGCCACAATGTCGACGCCGCTTAAGTAGAATACAAAATCGGGTTGTACTTTTTCGAGGAGTTCTGGCAGGGTTCGTTTTAAGATTGACAGGTAAGCGGTGTCGGCTGTTCCGTCTGGAAGTTCGATATCCAGATCACTTTTTTCCTTCTGAAAAGGATAGTTCTTTTCTCCATGCATAGAAAAAGTAAAAACCGATTCGTCCTCAGCAAAAATCTGTGCGGTTCCATTGCCTTGATGAACATCTAGGTCGACAATCAACACCTTCTTTACTAAGCCTCTTTTTTGCAATGCTCTAGCGGCCACGGCCTGGTCATTGAAGAGACAAAAGGCCTCTCCACGGTCTGTAAATGCATGGTGAGTGCCACCCGCTATATTTAACGCAATACCGGTCTCTAGCGCCTTTTGTGCACCCATTATTGTGCCTTGGGTGATAAGGTGTTCGCGTTCTACCAACTTTTCAGAAAGAGGAAAACCGATCCGTCGTATCATGGCCTTATCGATGCTTAGAGCTTTTAAGGCTTGAACGTAATCTGGGGTATGCACAGCTAGTAAATCTGTATCCTCGGGCATTCCCGGATCGAAGAAATTGGCTTCCTCTAGGGTGCCTTCGTGCAATAACTGCCGGTAAAGTAGTTCGTACTTAGACATCGGAAATCGATGCCCCAAGGGGAGATTGTGTTTAAAAATGGGGTTGTAAGCAACCGAGACCAAAATCAGCTAATACCTGAGCCGTTTGCCACCCCGTCCTTGTCTGGGTTAACAAAGACCAATTTACCTTCAGGGTCTTCTGCCATCAAAATCATTCCTTGACTTTCCACACCTCTTAAAGGTCTTGGTGCTAGATTGACCAAAACAGTTACTTGTTTCCCAACGATTTCTTCGGCCGTAAAGCTTTCTGCAATACCCGAAACAATGGTACGTACATCGATGCCAGTATCGACCTTAAGCACCATGAGTTTTTTGGTTTTGGGCATCTTCTCTGCTTCAAGGATAGTTCCTACCCGCATATCCATCTTTGTAAAATCATCAAATTGGATGGTGTCTTTTTGAGGAGCTGCTGCGGCGTTTTCCATTTCGTTGGCTTTTTTACTAGCGGCAAGCTTATCTAGCTGTACCTGTATTTGTACATCTTCTATTTTGCTGAAAAGCAACTCCGATTTCCCGATACTGTGCCCAGCAGGGATCAAGTCCGCTTCCTTAGAAACAGCTTCCCAATCGGGTTGAAGCTCTAGACCTTCGAAGTTTAAAATGCGTTTTAATTTGTCTGAGGTAAAAGGCAAGAAAGGCGCACTAAGCACTGCTAGCGCTGCTGCGATTTGCTGGGCTACAAACATGATGGTTTGTGTACGCTCGGCATCTACTTTAATGGTCTTCCATGGTTCTTCATCTGCCAGGTATTTATTCCCTAAACGGGCTACATTCATCAAGGACATTTGCGCTTCTCTAAAACGGTAGCGTTCTAAGGAGTCCGATATGATAGCAGGATAGGTTCGCAATTCATTTAGGGTCTGTTCATCTACGGCGGTTAATGTCCCTGGCTGCGGAATCACCCCGTCGTAATATTTTTGTGTCAACACGGCTACCCGGTTGATGAAATTTCCGAAGATGGCCACCAATTCGCTGTTGTTACGAGTCTGGAAATCTGCCCATGTAAAGTCGTTGTCTTTGGTCTCTGGAGCGTTTGCTGTTAACGTATATCGAAGCACATCTTGCTGCCCTGGGAAGTCTTCTAAGTATTCGTGCAACCAGACCGCCCAGTTTTTACTGGTCGATATTTTGTTGCCTTCCAGGTTTAAAAACTCGTTAGCAGGGACATTCTCGGGCAGGATATAACTGCCGTCTGCTTTCAACATACTAGGAAAGATGATGCAGTGGAAAACGATATTATCCTTGCCGATAAAATGCAGCATCTTAGTTTTCTCGTCCTTCCAGTAGGGTTCCCAATCGATTCCTTTTTCGGCAGCCCATTCTTTGGTAGAAGAAATATAACCGATAGGCGCATCGAACCATACGTATAGTACTTTTCCGTCTGCACCTTCGACAGGAACCGGGATTCCCCAATCCAAATCGCGAGTTACGGCTCGTGGGCGTAATCCGTCGTCTATCCAAGACTTGCATTGTCCATAAACGTTGGCCTTCCAATCGGCTTTGTGTCCGTCTAAGATCCACTCTTTAAGCCAGGGCTCGTATTGGTCCAGAGGTAAAAACCAGTGTTTGGTCTCCCTTGTCACTGGGGTCGCGCCGGTAATTGCGCTTTTTGGGTTTATTAAATCCGTTGCGTTGTGCGAGGTCCCACAATTTTCGCATTGATCGCCGTAGCTTTCTTCGTAACCACATTTAGGGCAAGTCCCAACTATAAAACGATCGGCCAAAAATTGTCCAGCTTCTTCGTCGTACAATTGCGAAGTCACTTCTTCTATAAACTTACCGTCCTCGTATAATTTTTTAAAAAAGTCTGAAGCTGTCTCATGGTGAATCTTGGCAGAAGTCCGAGAATAATTGTCGAAACTAATCCCAAAGTCCGCAAAGGACTGTTTGATAATGGCGTGATACTTGTCTACCACCTGTTGAGGTGTGATCCCTTCTTTCTTTGCTTTGAGGGTAATGGGCACGCCATGCTCGTCACTTCCACAAACAAAGGCAACATCCTTTCCTTGTAAGCGCTGATACCTAGAATAGATATCGGCTGGGACATATACGCCAGCCAAATGACCGATATGGACTGGGCCATTGGTGTATGGTAAGGCGGCCGTGATGGTGTAACGTTGGGCGGTTTTTGCCATGAGGGTTCTTCTACTAGTGGTTTAAGACCCTGCAAAAATAGCAATTTGACAATGGGTCACCAAGTAGCGACGGGCTTAGTTGAGCTTCTGCTATCGTATCAGCAAAGACTTGGAATATTGTTTGCCTCCAAGACTTATTCTATAGATGTATTGCCCAAAGCTTAAATGGGTTCGAGCCGCTTGTTTTACGTCTACTCGATGACGTCCAGCAAAGAGCAACTCATTCTTTAAAACGGCGATCTGTTTTCCTGTTAAATCGTAGAGTGTAACTGTAGTATGGGCTGTATTAGGCAGATTCATCTCTATATAGGTCGTGCCATTGGTTATAACAGGTCCGTGCGCCAACCTAGATGGGTTCGAGAAGTCTGAAGTGCCAAGGACAGAACATTCTAACCCCAGCTCTAGGTTTTGATAATTCTCGCCGAGCATAATTAGGTCGATCACAGAAGGGTCTAAACAAAACCAGTTGGTGAGCACGGTTTGATAAACATCTCTAAAATCGCTAGTCGGAAGCAGATTATCATCGGCATCCCATTCGGTTAAGTCTGGATGGTCACCCACAAAACCGCTGCCTTGCAAGGCAGGACCAAACAGCATTACCGGAGACGCTGCTCCATGATCGGTTCCATCCGAGCCATTCTCGTAGGGGCGCCGTCCAAATTCGGAAATGGTCATAGCCAGAACCTCGTTATCCATTCCGGTGTCTGCAAGGTCTTCGTAAAAATTCTTGATAGAGCGTGAAACATCTTCTAGCAATAATTGATGGTCTTCTACCTGATTGGCATGCGTATCGAAGCCATCTAGAGTAACCATATAAACCTTGGTACCGAGCCCTCCTTTAATAAGCCTTGCAACAATGGCCAACTGATTGGCCAAGGTGGCGTCATCGTATTGCACTGCATTATTGGCAGCCTGATAGGCCTCGTTGATCACCTCGGCATACACATAAGTGGTGTTGGTGGTGGCACGCATAAACAGCAACTTATCGCCATACACACAGTCTGGAATGTCCAATACATCGTGTAGAGTACCGTTCTCTGCCACTGCGGCTAATTGCTCTGGGTTGGCGACGGAAAATGCGTAGTTGGTTTCGCCTCCTTCAAATACTAAATTTCCAATACTTCCAATTTGGATCGCTGGAGGAACCTCTGGGGGGTTTACGATATAGTCTGGGTAAAGGTCTTCGAAATAGCGTCCCCACCATCCGGTTTGCTCTTCTTGAACCGCTTCTGTAGAAGCCCAAATATCCGATGATCGGAAGTGCGATAGATTTTGATCTGGATAGCCTACTCCGTGTACCACCTTCATCATTCCTTCGCTCCAAACAGATTCTAGGGCGTTCATATAATTGGGGATTCCGAAGTCCGCATTTAGCATCATCAGGTCGCTTTGTTCGTGGCGTAGGGTAGGCCGCAAACCTGCGTAAGTGTCGTAATCGTATACCGGAACTATGGTGTTAAGACCATCGTTTCCTCCTTTTAGTCTAATAATGACAAGTACGTTATCATTATTGCTATTGGCTAAAGCCACAGAAAGCGGTGCGGGTTGTGACGCACTAATGGTAGCAGCACCTAAAGTCATGCTACCGGCGCCGGCCAAACCAAGGGCTTGCAGAAAAGAACGCCGATTCCATTTAATATGTTCTTGATCATGGATGTGCTTGTCGACATCCTGCTTGCTTTTTTGGGTAGAATGATGAGTGTTACACATAGCTTACTTAAGTTGAAATTCGGGCATTTTTACGATATGAACTAATAGCAGAAGGCATTGAAAGGGCGCCGAAGACCAACTAAGGTTCCAGGTGCCGTCATCATAATAATTTTGAGGGACCTCCCATTTAAAGATATCGGTGGCAACTACGTAATCTTCCTCGGTATGGAGCGGTTTGGTCATAAAGTGATCGACCATTACTTGGGTGATGTACTCTGGGTCGTTGCTATCGTTAGAAAGATCTCTTGCCAAGTCCACTAAAGTCTGTTCGTAGCCCTCCGTGTACAAAAAGCTTAGGTAGAGTTCCATCAAACCCCAACGAGCGCCAAGGGTAGAAGAGTTGATCCAAGTTTCATCCCTTTGCCAGCCAGAGACATCAGGCGGGTCGTACATTTTTTGCCCCATAAGCCCAGCATAGTATTGGAAAGCATCCATGATATCGTCGTCGTAGAAAAAATTGGTCTCGTTGATGTAGTTCAAAATTACATCGAGCGGACTTTTAATGACGACAGCCAAAGCGCGGTCGTCGTAAAAGTGTTGACTTTTAAATAGCAGTTTAAGTGTAGGCACTATTTCGAAATCGTTATCCAAGAGGTTTTGCGCCAAAGGCTCGATGATGTCTTGCCGAATTAGCGCATCTACAGAAGGGCTCACAAAAAATTTATACAGTTTTTCGCAGATAAAATTAGCAATGACGCTCCCATGCTGCTCAAACAGGATATCGATAAGGTCATCGTATCCCCAGTTGCCCGTTTGTCCAAAGATGGTTTTATTACCATTGTCGAATGTAACGGCGTCGAAATAAATGTCCCCTCCTGGTTCTGTCCAATGATTGTACCCAGTAAGTGCGCGCGAGGCTTCTATAATGTCTTGCTGGCTATAACCACTGCCTTCGCCCATGGTGAATAACTCGAAGAGTTCGCGAGCGTAATTTTCGTTAGGGTTAAAGTTAGTGTTCTCGAAGCCGTTAAGGTATAAAAGCATGGCGTTGCTAATACCGACCTCTCTTACAAAGGCCTTAAAGTTGCCCAAGGCATAGGTTTGCATCAGGTTGTAATACTGATACATAAAGGGCGAATAGAAGTACACCTCCAATTCGGTCACAAAATGGTTCATCCAGAAAAAGGCCAAACGACCACGAAGATCCTCGGCCACCAAGTCGTTCCCGGTCTGTATGCGCCATTCGTAAATAAACTGGTTGTTCTCTGTTTCGAAATCGGCGAAATCGCTTACAGCCCAATTTCCCCAAGGAGGGGCAGCTGTTGGAGGCAGTGCTGCGGCATCGTCTACCAGTTGATCGATTAATTGTCCCGGACTCAGATTTAAGGCATCATCCTGACGAGCAAGCGCGGAAGAAAATCCGAGTCTTCTAAAAGTGTGTTTTACCTTGCTGATGTTCCATGGGTTGGAACCATCAGGCACGTAAGGAGCTAAGGTCGAGGTGTTACAGGAAGGATTAAGAGTCAATTCCATAGCGAATAATTTGGGTGACTGCTCTAAAGATACTGAATGTTAGTCTTTTATTAATAGTGGGACGGCATTTTGCCTAAAAGGTTTAATTTTAAAAGAATAAACATCACAATATGCTGCGCCCACGAAATGTACAAAAAGGTTCTAAAGTAGGGATTGTCTCTACCGCTCGAGCTATCTCCCTTGATGAACTAAGACCCCTGTTGACCCTGCTCGAATCTTGGGGGCTAGAGGCAAAAGTCGGAGGCAGTATTGGGGTTGTACAAGATCAATACGCGGGTAGCGACGAGCAGCGACGAAGTGATTTGCAGGCAATGTTGGATGATGATTCCATCGATGCCATTTGGTGCGCTCGAGGGGGTTATGGAACCGTACGCATTATAGATCGATTGGACTTTACAAACTATTTAAAGCACCCTAAATGGCTAATCGGCTATAGCGATGTGACGGTTTTACATTCTCATCTGCATAATTTAGGGGTGGAAACTTTGCATGCAAACATGGCTACGGAAATCGCCGAAAAAAGTGCACTCACCAGGGAGAGTGTACGTCGAGTATTATTTGGAGAAGAATACCAAATCGAGTTTACACCAAACGAATCTTTTGGCAGACAGGGTAGCGCTAGCGGGCCATTGGTTGGAGGAAACCTATCGCTATTGTATGGATTGATCGGCAGCCCTTCGGCAATAAAAACCAATGGGAAAATTATGTTTATCGAAGACTTGGACGAGATGCTCTATCATATAGATCGGATGATGCTGAACCTTAAGCGCAATGGTCTTTTGGACGAGTTGGCAGCTTTGGTTGTGGGAGGCATGAGCGATATGAAAGACAATACCATTCCGTTTGGGAAAACCGCCGAAGAAATTGTCTGGGAAGCAGTAGAAGAATATCATTATCCGGTCGTTTTTGGAGCACCGGCTGGCCACATATTAGACAATCGTGCACTTATCATGGGCAGGGAAGCACATCTAAAAGTAGATGCAGAAGAGGCGACGCTTAACTTTAGAGAATGAACCAGGAAGAACTTGGTAAGTATGGTGAGAATTTGGCTGCTGGATATTTAAAAAGGCAGGGCTACAAAATTTTACGCCGCAATTATCGCTACTTAAAAGCAGAGGTAGACATCTTGGCATTCGTGGATGGGCTGCTTATAGTTGTAGAGGTAAAGACCAGAAACAGCAGTGCCTTTGGCGATCCGCAAAGTTTTGTGAGCAAGGCACAGGTAAAACTTCTGGTGCAAGCCGCCGATCATTTTTTACAAGAACAGCAGCTGGAGGCTGAAGTGCGATTCGACATTATCGCCATTTTAAAGAACAAGCAGCAGGAAAGAATCGAGCACATCAAGGATGCTTTTTATCATTTTTAATCTACGCTCTGTTAATTGCATTTAAGGCAGCAAATGCCTGCTTTACCGTTTCTATCTTTTTAAACTTAAGGAGAAGTCTAAGCCCGGTTCGAGTTTGCTTCTCCTTCATGCTTACTACCCCTTGTTGATGTTGAACATATGCTAATACCTGCCCAAACACTGGGCTTTGGTAAAAGGCGCTTTCCTGTTCTTTGATAAAGTAGCCAGTCATTCGGCCATTCTTCATAATCACACGCTCGAGGCCTAAATTACGAGCCAACCATTTTACGCGAATACTGTCTAATAGATCGTTAGCCTGTTCTGGAAGAGGACCAAAGCGATCGATTAATTCGTGCTGGTAAGCCAACAATTCTTCTTCGTCTTTAAGCGTATTTAGCTTCTGGTAGAGCGCGAGTCGCTCTGTGATATTATTGATGTAATCGTCTGGGAAAAGCAACTCGAAATCGGTATCGATTACCGTCTCTTTTACAAATTGTTTCGGTCCTTTTTCTGTGCCAGTATAAAGGTCTTTAAACTCTTTCTCTTTAAGCTCATCGATGGCTTCGGCTAATATCTTTTGGTAAGTTTCGAAGCCGATTTCATTGATAAACCCGCTTTGCTCTCCACCCAATAGGTCTCCCGCGCCGCGAATCTCCAAATCCTTCATGGCAATGTTAAATCCGCTGCCCAACTCGGTGTATTGCGCCAAGGCTTGGATGCGTTTACGGGCTTCTTCTGTCATGGCAGAGAAGGGAGGGGTAATAAAATAGCAGAAGGCCTTTTTGTTGCTTCGGCCCACACGCCCTCGCATTTGGTGAAGGTCGCTCAATCCAAAATTATTGGCATTGTTTATAAAGATGGTATTCGAATTTGGCACATCCAAACCGCTTTCAATAATGGTAGTAGAAACCAGCACGTCAAATTCGTTGTTCATAAATGCCAACATCAATTTCTCTAGTTTTTTGCCTTCCATCTGCCCATGGCCAATCCCGATTTTTGCATCTGGCACTAGGCGCTGAATCATCCCCGCCACTTCTTTGATGTTTTCTATGCGGTTGTGCACAAAGAACACCTGTCCACCACGTGATATTTCGTAAGAGATGGCGTCGCGCACCAACTCTTCACTAAAACGGATGACCTGAGTCTCCACCGGATAGCGATTGGGAGGCGGAGTATTGATGACCGAAAGGTCTCTTGCCGCCATCAAACTAAATTGTAAGGTCCGAGGAATAGGTGTGGCTGTTAGGGTAAGGGTATCTACGTTTTCTTTGATGGTTTTTAGCTTGTCTTTTACCGAAACCCCAAATTTTTGTTCTTCATCTACAATAAGCAAACCAAGGTCTTTAAACACTACAGTTTTACTTACCAATTGATGGGTTCCAATGATGATATCTAACTTACCATTGGCCAAATTTTCCAATACCTGCGTCCGTTGCTTCCCTGTGCGGAAGCGGTTGAGGTAATCGATCGACACAGGCATGTCTTTTAATCGCTCCCTAAAGGTCTTGGCATGCTGAAAGGCCAATATAGTGGTGGGGACTAATACGGCCACTTGCTTGCCATTGTCCACCGCCTTAAAGGCCGCGCGGATGGCCACTTCTGTTTTACCAAAGCCAACATCTCCACAAACCAAGCGATCCATAGGGCGTTCACTTTCCATATCGGCTTTTATATCTGCAGTGCTCGACATTTGGTCTGGAGTTTCCTCGTACATAAAGCTCGATTCGAGCTCGTGCTGCAAATAACTGTCTGGGCCGTATTGGAAGCCCTTTTTCATGCGGCGCTTGGCATAGAGTTCGATTAAGTTGTAAGCGATCTCTTTTACCTTTCGCTTGGTTTTTTGCTTTAGTTTTTTCCAGGCCCCACTACCAAGCTTGTAGATTTTGGGAACAGTTCCGTCCTTGCCATTGTATTTGGTGATTTTGTGCAAGGAATGTATGCTGAGGTACAGTATGTCTCGCTCCCCGTAGAACAGCTTAATAGCTTCTTGTTGCTTGCCTTCTACATCGATCTTTTTTAGGCCTCCAAACTTTCCAATCCCATGGTCGATATGAGTTACATAATCGCCCACCTCCAAATTGGTGAGTTCTTTAAGGGTTATGGCCTGTTTTTTGGCGTAGCCATTTTTAAGCAGAAACTTATGATACCGCTCAAAAATCTGGTGGTCTGTAAAGCATACAATCTTTTGGTCATGATCTATAAAACCGCGATAGATAGGAAAAACCACCGCCTGGAATTGAGCCACTTCCTGATCGGTATCATCGAAGATGTCCTTAAAACGCTTGGCCTGAGATTCACTTCCGCAGAAGATATAATTGGTATATCCTTTTGCGCTTTGGACATTTAGGGTATTTATAAGAACAGAAACCTGCTTGTTAAAAGAAGGCTGGGGCTCTATGCGAAAGTTGATGGTTTCCGAGGCATGTTCGTCGGTATTGTCATCTAATTTTACGCGTGAAAAACCCTGTAACTGTTCTCGAATTAGCGCAGCGGTACAAAATAGTTGGCTCGGCTCGCTCTGATGCACTTCTCCCTCGATTTCCGAATAAGCTTTTTCGGCCTTAGCGAACAATTTGTCCAGCTTAGATTCTAGCAACTCTTGGTTTCGAGTTAAAATGACTGTTTTCCCAGCGATGTACTTTAAGAAGCTTTCACGCTTCTCCTGCATCTTTTTGTTTTCCACATTAGGGATGATGGAAATCTTTTTTATGGGCGTGTCAGAAAGTTGCGTTTCCACATCGAAGGTTCGGATCGAGTCTACTTCATCTCCAAAAAATTCGATGCGATAGGGTTGGTCGTGGCTAAAACTAAACACATCCAAAATTCCCCCACGCACAGAAAACTCTCCAGGTTCGGTTACAAAATCTGTGCGTTTAAAGTTGTATTCGAACAAGACCTCGTTGATAAAGTCGATGGATAGTTCGTCTCCCGCATTTACCTTTAAGGTATTCCGCTCTAATTCCTTTCGGGTAACCACTTTTTCGAACAACGCCTCCGGATAGCTTACGATAAGGGCGGGTTTTTTACGCGAATTGATGCGATTTAGCACTTCGCTTCGCAGCAGGACGTTGGCATTGTCGGTTTCCTCTATTTGATAGGGACGACGGTAGCTGCCTGGATAAAACAGCACCTGTTCTGGTCCGATGAGTCGCTCCAGATCGTTTAGATGATAGGCGGCTTCTTCTTTATCGTTTAGTACGAGTAAAAAGGGGAGTTCGGCATCTTTAAACGCGCGCGCCACGACCATAGAAAGGGCCGAGCCTAATAATCCTTTTACTTGTGTTTTGCTTTGAGGTTGGGACAGAGCTTCCCCTAGTTTTCCTAGTTGGGAAGACTGCTGGTAAAGGGACAAAACCTGGGCTTTGCTCATCGCGGCAAAGATACTATAGCCAGCCGATATTTTGTGGCACCAATATTAAATAATTTTTAATCTTTCCGTTGCCTTAGTCGCTTAAGCGGACTCGTCTCCCGATTTTTATATCCGTGGTAAGAACTGCTTAAAAAAAGCAATATTGCTCCCGCTAGGGCTGTGTATGCTACAGTTGTTTGTTCGGTTTGATTGGCTACAAAGATGGCGCCAAGCGCCCAAGCGCCTACTAAAGCATATTCGCGAAGGTTGCGGGTCCAGGTCATCCATAGGTTGATGGCTACGGCGATAACAATCATTACAGCGGTGATCCAGATTTGTGTCGCTGGATCTGGAATGGCTTGTATCTGACTTAAATACGCAGCTACATTGGCAATGCTTGCTACGGTGATCCAACCCGCATAGATCACAAAAGGCCACCACAGATAAAAAATCACAGACAAAGGTGCATCCCAAAGTTCCATATCGTTACGCACGATGATAACAAGCAAGCTAATCAGTAGCGTAAACATGCATATCAAAGAAAGATCCAGCCTTCCGTGGAGCCAGCAAAAAACCCACAGGCTATTTGCAATGCACGAAATGATAAACCATGGACCGATCCGCTCGATAAAGTCGTCATGCTTCAGCCTACCGAGCAAACTGCGTCCTTGGTAGAGTATAAATCCAAAAAGCAGTAAATAAATCAACCCCCAAATAGAAAAGGCGTAGCTGGCTGGGGTAAAAAGATTGTCGTAATTACTAGATACGCGACCGATGGTTGTACCATTTATCCACCCTGTATTCGATAGATAATTGATCACTACCATGGCGACAAAAGCCAATCCGTTTGTTATGGCATAAATACGTTTTGTCATTTTAAATGTATTGGAGTGGAGCGAGTGGTGGTCTTTGCAAAGTTAAGAAAACTGACCGATGTCAATTTTTGTCATTGCACCCAATAAAATTGCCCTTTAAACCCGTCATATTTTTGTAACAAAAAGTATATTTGTCGTCTAAATAAGTACTATGTCATTTACAGATCTTTTCGAGAGCGGATCACATTCCAGAAACTTGGGGCACTTTGCTTCCCTAGCCAACATAGCCTTGGCCGATGGAGTATTAAAGGAAGCTGAAGAGAAGTTGCTAAAGCGCTTTAAGCAAAAACTTCATATTACCGACCAGGAGTATTCCGAAATCATAAAGGATCCAAGCAAATACCCGATCAATCCACATTACTCTGCGGACAAAAGATTGGAGCGCATGCTCGATTTGTTTAAAATGATCTTTATCGATTACGAAATCGATGACGATGAGCTAGTAATGATCGAACGCTATGCCATTGGGCTTGGTTATACCGAAGAATTGGCTCGCAAGCTAATCAAGCGATCTGTTCAGATTTTTCAAGGAGGTTTAGACCTTGACGATTACCGCTACCTGCTTAACAAATAAGCCTATTATTTTTTTTCGGCCGAGGTCATAAAGCCTTCTGCCTCTTCTACCATAGCGCTGCTTCCACAGAAGAAGGGTACCCGCTGATGCAATTCTGTAGGTTGGATTTCCATGATCCGACCAAAACCGTCACTAGCCTTCCCGCCCGCTTGTTCTACGATAAAAGCCATTGGGTTGCATTCGTATAAGAGTCTAAGTTTACCGTCGGGATCCTTTGCCGTGTTAGGGTAAATATAAATACCGCCCTTAATCATGTTTCTGTGAATATCGCTTACTAATGATCCGATATAACGGGCAGAATAGGGCCTGTCGCCTTCCTCTTGTTGACAGTATTTGATATAGTCCTTTACCCCTTGAGGAAAGTGCACATAGTTTCCTTCGTTAACAGAGTATATTTTTCCATTCTCGGGGAACTGCATGTTTGGGTGCGATAGGTAATAAGTCCCGATGGCGGGGTTTAGTGTAAAGCCGTTTACCCCGTGCCCAGTGGTATAAACGATCATGGTAGAGGTTCCATAAATAATGTATCCCGCCGCCACTTGGTTGTCTCCGGGTTGAAGAAAATCTTCTAAAGTTACTGGGGTTCCTTCTGGAGTTACTCTTCGGTAGATAGAAAAGATGGTTCCAACAGATACATTCACATCGATGTTGGAAGATCCGTCTAGCGGGTCGATAAGCACCACATATTTGTTGTCGTTCTTTTCGTTTCGACCTTTGATGGTGATAAAGTCGTCCTCTTCTTCACTGCCGATACCACAAACGATCTCGCGATTGGTTAGGGTTTTGATAAAGGCCTCGTTGGCATAAACATCTAATTTTTGCTGGTCTTCACCTTGGATGTTTACATCGCCAGCGGTACCTAAGATGTCTACTAAACCCGCTTTGTTTACTTCGTGGTTTACCACTTTGGCAGCGAGTCGAATAGAGTTGATCAGTCTAGAAAGTTCGCCCGAGGAATATTTGAATTCGCTCTGATTTTCGATGATGAATTCGCCTAGGGTGGTGTTTTTTTGTGGCATGGTTGAGGACATGGGTTGAAATTGCGTCAAATATCGGGATTTTTAAGAAATTTGACCCGATATTTGTCGCCCAACTCAATCTAAAAGATGGCACTGTTAATACGCAAAGCGAAAGAAGCTGATATGGATCAAGTCCTTGAACTTATCCAAGAACTGGCAACCTTCGAAAAAGAGCCTGATGCTGTAGAGATTTCTACCAAGGAGCTTATAAAAGAAGGATTTGGCAAGGACCCATTATTTGTGTGTTTTGTAGCCGAGGAAGCTGGGAAGATTTTGGGCGCAGCATTGGTATACTTTCGTTTTTCGACCTGGAAAGGTAGAAGCCTGCATTTAGAAGATTTAATAGTAAGCGAGCAGCACAGAGGCAAAGGCATCGGGAGCATGCTGTATCGAAAAGTGATGGAGTATGCCTACCAGAAAAAGGTAAGCCGGGTAGAATGGGTAGTCCTAGATTGGAACCATCCCGCCATCGCATTTTACGAAAAATCTGGGGCGAGCTTGTTAAAGGACTGGTATCTTGTGCAAATGGACAAAGAGGGAGTTGCAAGTTTTCTGGAAGAACAATCTACAGATGAGAGTATTTAAATTTGGTGGAGCATCTGTAAAGGATGCGGCCGGAGTAAGAAATTTACTCGAGGTTTTAAAAGCTACAGAACAAGGAGATTTGGTGGTGGTTGTTTCTGCCATGGGTAAGATGACCAACGCCTTAGAAGGGGTGGTGCAAACCTACTTCAACAAACCCGAAGAACTAAAGGCGGCTGTGCAAGAAATCTACGATTTTCATCAGAAAATTGTCACGGAACTGTTCCCAAACCTGTCGCATCCTGCACATAGCTTGTTGCGATCTCGCATAGAAGAACTCTCGCATTTTTTTAAGAGAAATAAATCGCGGAAACACGCTTTTGTATACGATCAGGTAGTTAGCTTCGGGGAGTTGATTTCTACCGGAATCATTTCTGCTTATCTACAAGAAAAGGGTATGGCTAATCTGTGGTTAGATGTTCGAAGCTGTATTGCTACAGACGATTACTACCGAGACGCCCATGTAGATTGGAAGCGCACTCAGGCCCGAATCAAAGAAGTAGTGAAGCCAGGGCAAATTACCATTACCCAAGGGTTTCTGGGAGCAGAGCAGGAAAATAACTTTACAACAACCCTGGGTAGAGAAGGAAGTGATTATACAGCGGCCATCTTTGCCTATTGTCTAGATGCTCATTCGGTGACTATTTGGAAGGATGTAGATGGGGTGCTAAATGCAGATCCGCGTTACTTTAAAAACACCCGCTTGCTGCATCATATCTCTTACCGCGAAGCTATAGAACTCGCCTTTTATGGAGCCTCGGTGATTCATCCTAAAACCTTACAGCCCTTGCAGCGCAAGGAGATACCACTGTTTGTCAAGTCTTTTGTAAACCCGCAAGGGCCAGGCACCTGTGTGGGGAAAGGAGTTACCTTAGATCCTACTGTTTCCTGCTTTATATTAAAGCGAGATTTAGTGCTTATTAGCTTGTCCACGCTAGACTTTAGTTTTATGATGGAGAACAACATCCGGGATGTGTTTGATCTTTTGCACAAGTATAAAATGAAGGTGGAGCTGATCCAAAATTCGGCCATTAGTTTTTCGGTCTGCATAGAAAACAAATACAACAGACTCGAACCTTTGTTGGATGCCTTAAGAGCCAATTTCAAAGTAGATTGTCATACAGATGTTACCCTTTATACTGTGAGACATTCGGAGCCGCGCGAGATCAAATCTTTGAGCGAGAAAATGCAGGTTCTTCTTAAACAGGAAACAGCCGAAACCGTACAGCTGGTGGTCAAAACTTAACTTAATTGCTTTCGCTATATTTGTTCGGAACAAACTAAACCACCACTATGGGGCTCGTAAGCGCGAAAGAGGTTGCCGCAGCGATCAAGGTCGATAAACTAGGTTTTATCGGGACCTCTTTAGGGTGGATGTTGATGAAGGTGCTTAAGATAGATACGCTCAATGCTATCTATAACAAGCATAAGCATTTACAGGATTTGGAGTTTATCAATGCCCTGCTCACAGAATTCGAGATAAACTTCGAAATCCCGGAAGAAGACCTCAGACGTATCCCAAAAACAGGACCTTTTATCACTATTTCGAACCACCCGCTTGGTGGGATTGATGGCATACTGCTATTAAAACTGTTGTTAGAGCATCGTCCGGATTTTAAGATAATAGCCAACTTTTTATTGCATAGAATAGAGCCCTTAAAGCCCTATGTAATGCCTGTTAACCCATTCGAGGGACATAAAGACGCTAGGAGCAGTGTGGCTGGGTTTAAATCTGCCTTACTTCACTTATCGGAAGGGAAGCCGTTAGGAATTTTTCCAGCAGGAGAAGTATCTACCTATAAGGATGACAAACTAATGGTCGATAAACCATGGGAAGTCGCAGCCATGAAACTGGTTAAAAGGGCAGAAGTCCCGGTGGTGCCTATTTATTTTCATGCCAAGAACAGCAAAGTGTTTTATCGCTTAGCAAGTATCAGTGATACTTTGCGGACTGCCAAGCTGCCCTCCGAGTTGCTTACTCAGAAGGAAAGAGTCATCAAGGTTCGTATCGGAAATCCGATCTCTGTCAAGGACCAGTTAGAACACGAATCGCTGGATGAGTTTACAGAGTTTTTACGGAAGAAAACCTACGTATTGGCCAACCCGTTTCAGAAGAAAAAACTGATAGAGACCATCCCTAAAACCCTAAAATTACCTAAGTCCGTAAAGCAAATCGTCGAGCCGGTTTCTGTGGAGGTAATGGAAACAGAAATAGCCAAGCTGTTGGCAGACGACAAGCGTTTACTGGTATCTAAAAATTACGAGGTATACCTAGCGCCTGCTAAAGAGATCCCGAACATATTAGAGGAGATTGGTCGCCTACGAGAGATTACTTTTAGAGAAGTAGGAGAAGGGACCAACAACGCCATCGATTTAGATCGGTACGACACTTATTACCATCATATGTTTTTATGGGATAACCAGGAAAAGAAGCTAGCCGGGGCCTATAGGATGGGCTTGGGCGGTCATATTTATGAAGACCACGGTATAGACGGATTTTACCTGCAGAGCCTGTTTAGATTCGAGCCCGAACTGCACGATATGATGAGTAAATCTATCGAGATGGGGCGCGCCTTTATTATAAAGCAGTACCAGCAACGGCCCATGCCTTTGTTTTTGCTTTGGAAAGGGATTGTGCATACCACATTGCGATTCCCAAAACATAAATTCCTAATTGGTGGGGTAAGTATCAGCAACCAGTTTTCTGAGTTCTCTAAGTCGCTCATGATCGAGTTTATGAAGTCCAACTACTACGACCCGTATGTGGCGCAGTACATCACGCCTAAGAAGGAGTATAAAGTAAAACTCAAAGATGCCGACAAGGACTTTTTCTTTGACGAAAGTCAGGCGGATTTGAACAAATTCGATAGGCTTATCGACGAAGTAGAGCCAGGAAGTTTACGCCTGCCGGTTTTGATTAAAAAGTACATCAAGCAAAACGCCAAAGTAGTTGCCTTTAATGTGGACCCGATGTTTAACAATGCGGTAGACGGTTTGATGTATATCCGGATAGCGGACTTGCCAGAGAGCACTGTAAAACCGGTCATGGAAGAATTCCAGGCCGAGTTGGAAAAGAAGTATCTCAACCGCAGCGAGGAAGAATAACTACAGTCCGAATTTTTGTCCAAATTGGGCGATTCCATACCCTTTAGCAATGACGTTTCTAAATGCCTCCGATGTTGGGTCTAACAAGGGGTTGGTATGGTTAAAATGAATAAACTGAATCTTGGCCCGTTCTTCCATAGGTAGATTATCAAAGAGGGCCATACTCTCGATAACAAAGGGATGTGGAATCTGAGATATGTCTCTGGTATTTAACTCGTCTCCAGAATAAAATGTAGCGTCTATAAAAGCATAATCGACCTGTTTGACTAGCGCGACGATAGAGCGTTCCCATTTGTTCCATTTATCGATATCGGGGATAAACAAAATTGTTTTAGACGGCCCTTCTATTAAGTAACCAACCGTCTCCGAGAATTCTTCCCGATGCGGCACCAACAGAGCTGTGATAGATAAATTAGGCGTAAGTGGTCGCGCATTATCTGGCGGCAAGGGTTTTAAATCGATGTTATTTAATGCTACCAATTGATTCCAAGGGCCGTTCGTATTTAAAAACTCCCGAAATCTGTCTTGGGCATAAACAGGAATCCCCTTGGCGTTAGTGGCTTCTCTACCCAAATACATCAAACCGGTATAATGGCCAATGTGGGCATGGGTTAAAAAGATTCCACTAGGTAAACTTCCAGGAGTGCCGCTTGCTTCGGCCAAATAGGCAGCTTGTGAGGCTATGTCGGGCGTAGCCTCGAGTAAAAAACTCTGTCCGCTGCTAGGGTCGACCAAGCCCAATGACACTACTTTTAAGGTGTGGTCTGGGTTTTTATATAGGTCGTTGCAACAGCTTTTAGTGCAACCAATTTGGGGTGCTCCGGCATCTTGTACAGTCCCCAGAACCATTAAAAATGGCTGTTGTACTTGTCCCCTTAAACCAGCAACGGCAAGCAGGAGGCCAAGTAGAAGAGCCTTAGTCTTCATTTAAAAATTGACTTAAAAGCGAATGGAAATGATGCACACCTTTTTCGCGCTTGGGTGAAAAGCGCCCCGATTTATAAAAGCGAGACTTTAGTCCTTTATGCACCCCTTCTACTACAAACTCGTCTTCGCGTTCTACCTTGTCTAGCAGCGCGCCAGCCCCGCTGTGGAATTTGGTGTCGTCGTAGAGATAGGTTAAAAAGGAAACCTTAGTTTTTTCTTTGTTGATGGGCTTTACCACATTGATAGACAGGCCCCAAGGGTAAAAGTTAAACATCATATTTGGGAAGGCCCAATAGTAATAGGCAGCCACTTCTTTGCCGTAATCTGGATGGCCTTCTGGCAGGTCGAATATCTCTGAGCCATCTGCAGCGTAGCCAATCTGAAGGTTTAGGTGCGGATAGATCTCCGTACTATAGCTGCCATAATCTAAGGCAGCATTTAAATCGGCATGGACAAAAGGGATATGGAAGCCTTCCAAGTAATTGTCACAATACAAGGCCCAATGGCAGTTTACCAGATAGTCCTTACTTAGGTCTTTTCGAAACTTATATTCGTTTAGGGGTAAAAAGCCAACTCGCTCGTTCATCTTGTCGATGACTTCTTGAAAGTCATAAACCGGATCGAGCCCTACAAACAAAAAGGGGCCCCAATCGCGAACATCAAAGCGATGTAAACTATCACAGGCTCTTGGAAAATCCTTGGCCTCTTCGAACTCGGGCATAGACTTGTAATCGCCACTCAGCTCAAAACGGCGCCCGTGGTACATGCAAAGTAAATTTTTATAGTTCCCTGAGTTCTGAACCACCAAATTTCCGCGATGGGTACAAACATTGCTCATGGCATGAATCTGGTCTTCCCCGTCGCGCGTCAATGCGATTGGTTCTGTGAGATAGCCATCCAAAATGACCAAGGGGTGGGCCATCTTAGAAAGTGGTACCAGATCTTTATCTCCTACCCATTGCCAGGTTTTAACGAACACTTTTTCCCGAATGCGGTCGAATACCTCCTGGCTTCGATAAAACTCGGCAGGGAGCGTCTCGGCCTCAGTAATGTCCGGATTAACACTGTAACGTTTCATAAGGGGAACTTTAGGATTATGCCCTAATTTAAGGAATTCCTAACTATTCAGCACTTTAAGGTATTGCGTCCAGGGCCCTACCTGGTCACCATACTGCTTAGCCATTACTCGCGAAACTTGAACGATATGCCCAAGGTCGTGAGCCACCCAAGTGGCGATTACTTCCTTTAGGGTCACCGGACCCAAAGAGGGGTGTATCCCTGTTTTATTTAGATCGGCGTCGCTAAGATTTAAGGCGCGAAGTTCTGCAAGATTGCGTTCTCGGTATTGAGTAAAGGCGATCAACAGTTCGTCTAAAGTTTTGCCTTTGCTGCTTTCGAATTGAGCAAAACGGTCGAAGGCTTGGAAGGTTTTGTCTTCTTTGTCGCTTAGGATGATTTTGATTCGCGGCATCCAGTCTGTGGCTTCTCCGTGCAAAAGGTGGCCTACTACGTCAAATGGACTCCATGTATTGGGCCCTTCATTTTGCTGGGTCCAAAACTCATCCAGGCCTTGAAGCAATGATGTTAAGACATCTGGGGTCCGATTTAGGACAGCGATAGAACGTTCAATTTCGAATGTCATAGAGCTAAAAAAAGCAATCCGAAGATTGCTTTTAAAATTACATTTTGCCTACTAGGCTAGTCATTTTAGCTTTTTGCGGTTTTGTTAGCATACTGTTTAAACCCGATGCAAATTCGGGTTGAGCTAACAGCGCTTCTGTCACCTTCGAAGTTGTGGCACTTGCATTACTTCCCAGCAAACTTTCGGGAGAAATATTCCCGATAAGGTCCTGCACTTCTGGTCTACCTAATTGAGTAGTCACCAAAGAGGTAAGGGTTTCTTGCTGTGCAGCATTAAGCCCTAATTTGGAAGTGAGCGATTTTACCTGATCTCCTGCTAGAGATTCAATCATGGAATTTGCAGATAGAGAACTACCTGCGCTTCCGGCTAAGGCGTTGAGGTCTTGAGCTTGGATGTTGAAGGCCAACAAGGCAAAGGCAATGAGGATCCAATTTTTCATAACTAGTTGTTTTTATGGTTTCCCCTAAGATATTACTATTCTCAGAAATATAAAACTGTAACTAGATGATGTTTAGCTAAATTTAGCGTTCGAACACGATCTGTCCTTGTTCGCCAAACCAACTTGGATATTGACTCTGGTATCGTTTTTCGATTCGGTTGCGGCGCAGCTTTAATGTTGGAGTCATCAAACCGTTTTCTACAGACCAGTTATCCTTCATCACCACGATTTTCTCGATCCGCTCGTGCTTTTCAAGTCTTGGATTTACGGCAGCTATCGATTCTTCCAAACTCGGGATAAGTTCTTCCATAGGCTTTTCGTTGCCATGTTCCGACAGCACCACCAAGCCGATGGGCTGAGGGATGGAAGTTCCTACGATGCAAATCTGTTCTATATAAGGGCTTTCGCCTACGATTAGCTCTATCGGTGCTGGCGCAATGTATTTCCCCTTATCTGTTTTAAACTGGTCCTTGGCACGGCCAGTAATGCTTAAATAGCCGTCGTAATCGTATTCGCCCATGTCACCAGTATGTAAATAGCCTTCAGCATCCAACACCTCCGAAGTCATCTCTGGAGCCTTGAAGTATCCTTTCATTAAGCAGTCGTTTTTGAGCAAGATTTCCCCTTCTGGAGAGAATTTCACTTTTACTCCTGGCAGTGGTTTTCCTACGGTACCTACCTTATTGGCCCCCTTTAAATTGAAATGCGAAATGCAGCAATCTTCTGTCATCCCATATACTTGAAGGATCTCGATGCCGATGGTCTGATACCATTCTATTACATCCTTAGATAAGGGTGCCGCGGCCGACAAAGTAATCTTAGAGTGCTTAAGACCTAACTTCTTTTGAAGTTTCGATTTAATAATGCCCGAAATAATTGGAATGGACAAGAGGGTGCTTAATTTTTTCTGCGGAATCTTTTCCAGAATCTTCTCCTGAAATTTGGTCCAGATTCTGGGAACGGCAAAGAAGGCTTCCGGCTGAGTGGCTTCCAAATCTGCAGCAAAAGTCTCTAAGCTTTCTGGGAAACGGACATGCCCACCTAGGGTAAGGGCATAGGTCCAAATCAGCCGCTCGGCCACGTGAGCCAAAGGGAGGTAGGAAAAAAACCGCGCATGCTCGTGCAATTTTAAGATGTCCTTGAGGGTACTAATGCTGGTCATAAAATTTCCGACGGTATGCATTACCCCTTTTGGGTTCCCTGTGGTGCCGGAAGTATAGATAATGGTTTGCAATTGGTCTTCGCCTCTCTCTACAATACCATCCCATGGCTGTGCTTGGGCTACCAAGTCTTCCCAGCTGTGTTGTTCTTCTACCCCAAAGGCGGCAACGCCGATTCGCGGGATATCGATTACACCAGCTTGTTGCCCAGAATAGTCATCTAGCTTACCTACAATAACGGCCTTAGATTCGCTATGGGTTAAGATCTGTTCTACAGATTGCGCATTAAGCGTAGGGTAAATAGGGATTGACACATGGCCGCTCATCATTATTGCCAAGTCTGCCATTACCCAGTGGGCACAGTTTTTAGACAATAAGGCGATATGGCTTCCTTGCGAAAATCCTTGGCTCGAAAGAAAGGCGGCAATAGCCCGAGCCTGCATTCCGGCCTGAGCAAAGGTATATGTAAGCAATTGCCCATTTATGGGCTGGGTTAGAAAGATCTTATCTGGACATTGGGCCTCCCAATGCAGGAATGCCGCTAAGGGCGAATTAAAATTTGGCATTGTCTATCTGTTTTAGAACTGAAAATATATGAATTGTTCTCCAGTTCCTTGCGAAATACAGATTAGAAAAAACATAATTCCCCAGATTAACCCTAGGGCGACTGGAGACATTTTGCTGCCTTTTTCTTTCAGACTGCTGTTTCGCATAAACCAATGACATAAAAAGGTAATCGCAATTAATACAAATACTTTAATAATATGGAATGTACCTACTATGGCCTCTCCTTCTGCTTGCATGAAGAACATAGATTTAATCATGTTCCACGCTACGTCGAAGTCTGTTGCTCGAAAGAAAACCCAGGTAAAATTGACACAAGTATAGGTGAGCAAAGCCAACAGTATGCCGTTCCAGGCAGTGATTTTGATCTTCACGTGGTTTTTAAGCATTTTTTCGATTACTAGATAGATTCCGTGTAAGGCGCCCCAAACAACAAAGGTCCAAGCCGCTCCATGCCAAAGCCCCCCTAACAACATGGTAAGCATCAGCGCCACATACATACGTGTAATACCGTGTCGATTACCACCTAGCGGAATATAGAGGTAGTCTCTTAACCAACTAGAGAGCGAGATATGCCAACGCGTCCAGAGGTCGGAGAATCCAATGGATGCATAGGGGTATCTGAAGTTATCTGGCAGCACAATACCTAACATCAGGGCAATCCCGATGGCGCAGGTAGAGTAGCCCGCGAAGTCGAAGAAAATTTGTCCAGAGAAGGCCAGGGTTCCTGTCCAACTATCTATGGCTGTCATTATTTTACCAGAATCGAAAACATCATCGGATGTTCCCGAAAGCAAAGTGTCTGCCAAGACCACTTTTTGGAACAGTCCTATGGTTAATAAAAACAATCCCCAGAAAAATTGATTTACAGTCGCCCGTTTTGGCTCATAGAATTGTGTAATTAAATCTTTGGCTCGAACGATGGGTCCTGCCACCAATTGAGGGAAGAAGGTCACGTAAAGGGCAAAATCTAAAAATGTTCGTGCCCGTTCTGTTTTACGATGATACATATCTATGGTATAAGACATGGTCTGAAAGGTGTAAAATGAAATCCCCATAGGCAAGATTATGTCCATAGGTCTGGCCTGAAATTCGACGCCAATTAAACCCATTACTCCTACAAAGTTCTCAAGTAAAAAGTCCCCATACTTAAAGAAGGCCAAAAAACCTAGGTTAACCACCATGCTTAAGATAAGCCACATTTTGCGGCGTTTAGGGGCCATGTTGGGTAAAGCTAGTTTTTTACCCGCGGTCCAATCTACCATGGTAGAGATCCACAAGAGTATGATAAGTGGTGGGTTCCACATACCGTAAAACACATAACTAGAAATAAGCAACATCCGCTTTTTCCCAGTCCATCCAAGAATTTTAGAATAATATAGTGCCAACACTATAATCAGGAAGGCAACGAAGCTAAGCGAGTTGAACAACATGATTATTGCGTTTTAAGGTTGGTGATAACATCATCTTTTAGCATAATATCTACCAAGTCGTTGGTAAATGTTAAGGCATCCTCGTATTTAAGGTGCGACCATTCTGGGCATTCATAGCCCGTTAGCTGTTCGTAATCTAAATAGTTATAAGCCGGCACATTGAGCGAGTCAATAAGGGGGTCCCAAAAGCCCTCCCTGCCCAAAAATTTTTGTTCGCCTTGGGCCAGTGGGCCGGAAGACGGACATCGAACCATAATAAGTTTACCTCCACGATCTAAAAATTTACGCGCATCTTTTAAAAAGAAGTTGGTTGTGGATACAGGATCTGGTGGCGGCATATCGGGATCCATTATAATAGATAACCAAGCTCTTTGTACGGTATTGGCAACCGAAGTGTCTGTGGCAGTAATCGCAGTCATTCGAAGGCTACGGTCTGTTTCTATTTCGCTAAACTGCGGAAACGGAATTTCTGGCTCTGGGCCACGCGGGCCTATATGGATTCTACTTAAAATGGCTTTTAGGTCTACGTTGTCGCTGGATTTATCCTCTTCTGCAGAAATAAAATAGAAGGCTTTTTGTAAAGGAATGGATAGATAATGGTTGCTGCGATCCGCATAGGTACGGTCTGCGTAATGATCTACCCGGGCTTGCGGCCAAGACCATGGTTCTGCTTTGGGATAGGTAGTAGAAAAGAATAAGCCTGGAGTTACGCCAACCATGATGGTGCCTGTATATTCGGTATTGTTTACCAAATCATGAAATATAGGCAATGGGCTAGACCCAACGGTGGCCAATTCTACAGGGCGAATGCCAGTTTTATCTTCCCAAACATCCAATTGTACATCGAATAGTATTCTGGACGACCCGATGATAACAATTTGCTCATCATCCAAATTTGGAACTCGATGGCGTTGCACAGCCCAAAGGGCAGAATTATCATCTAATAGGGTAATTGTTTTTTTAGAGGAACGCAGATAGAGTTCCCATCCTAGTAATAGCGTTAGGCCGACAATAACCGCTACTACAACCGAAGTCTTGAGTTGCATTGTTTTTTTGGTTGGTCTGTCTTAACCTTAGGAGGCTGGGGCAGCAAGAACTGGGGACGTTCTAATTGGTCCGCCTTAAGAGAAGAAACAGTTAGTTAGTTGTCTTAAAGATAGTAAATTAAGTCTACTAAACGAGGTGTAGTAAAACTATTCCTGCCAAAGCCGGAACTCCTTGTACCCAAAAGATTTTTCTGCTTACACTATAGGCGCCATAAACCCCTGCAATAAATACGCAGACTAAAAAGAAGAAGGATACTTGCCACTTCATTGCCGGATTGGAAATAAAAAAGGTCCAGATAAGTCCTGCCGCTAAAAACCCGTTATAGAGGCCTTGATTTGCGGCCATTGCTTTTGTCTTTGGAAAGAGGTCCTTTGGAAAGCCTCTAAAAATCTTTGGTCCCAGTCGAGTCCATTGAAACATTTCAAACCATAAAAAGTAGAGGTGCATAAAAGCGACAAGCCCAATAACAATAGAAAGCAGTAAAGACATAGAAGTTTAGAGGTTGACTTCTATAAAGTTACGACAATATTCTTTGATTTGGTTACGTGCTTTTTCGAAGGCAGCATGCACCTCTTTTGCTGTGCCTTCTACCTTGCTTGGGTCGAAAAAATTGTGGTGCAAGCGCTGCGCATTAGGTGCTGGGATAAAGGGGCAATTCTCGTTGGCATGATCGCAAACCGTAATGATAAAATCCCAGTCGACTCCCTGGTACTCGTCCACATGGTTGGAGGTATGGGAAGTGATGTCTACCCCATCTTCTTGCATGATGGATACGGCTCCCGGATTTAGCCCGTGGGTTTCGATGCCTGCCGAATAGATCTGGGCGCCCCCATTGGCATAAAGTTTAAGATATCCTTCCGCCATTTGGCTTCGGCAACTATTGCCAGTGCAAAGTACTAGTATGTTTTTCATATTTGTTTGCTTCTGCGTTCCATTAATATATTATCGTACCAGATTCCCTGGCGTTGTGCTATTTTTTCGCGGTAGCCGATGGTTCTAAAACCAAGCTTTTGGTGTAATTGTATGCTGGCTTTATTCTGCGGAAATATGGCGGCTTGTAAGGTCCAGAATCCAGCTCGTTCGCTGGCATCTACTAAACACTTTAAAAGCATCCTGCCTAAGCCTTTTCCTTTAATCTCCGGAGCCATATAGATGGTGGTTTCTGCCACGCCTTTATATACGGCCCTATTAGAAACTTTGGATAGTGCACACCAGCCCAAAGTGTCATATCCATCTGTGAGCACATAGCGACATTCTTTTATAAATTTTGCATCCCAAGTAGTCCAATCTGGCACTTTGGTTTCGAAAGTAGCCAAGCCCGTATCCATGCCTTGGCGGTAGATATGGGCCACTTCCGGATAGTCTTCCGGGACCAAGCTTCTTATATGTAGATCAGCAGCATCCACTCTCTGGGGCGCAGCAAGCTTCTTGAGTAGCCACCTCGGCCAGTTGAGGTTCTTCCACACCACAGACATCGGTTGCTTTGCAATCTGTTTTTTGAGATGCTAATTTAATAAGCAGTTGCCCATCGCGTATTTCAAAATCGTTAACAAACAATTGCGCTGTGTGGAATTGTTCATTGCTGTATTCAAACTTCACTTCCGAGTCTAGATCGTAAGCCTTCATGCGGCCTACTTTGTTTAGGATGGACAGGGCTTTATAAGCCCCCATATATTCCGTCTTCCCGATTTCTTTTGGGCTTTCCCAAAGTTGGATCACGGTTTCGTTCCAAGCATCGGTTCTTGCGCCGCAATCGACAGAGTCTATTTTAACGTGCTTTACTTCTGTTATGTGGTAATTGGCGCCAACTAACTTCCCGGGAGTGTATTCGAACAACAACGATTTTCCGGTCTGGGATCTAAGTAGATCCATAAATTCTCTTGTACGCATAATTATTGATTTAGGTTAACAACATTTTTGATGGGTGGTTACAAAGAAATTTTGAAAGAGGTCTTTTAATTGGGCCAATCTTTGGGTATCGATTGTATAGTACTGACTCTTGCCTTCGAAATGACTTTTTAAAAGCCCTGCTCTTTTTATTACTTGCAAATGCTGAGAGGTTGTAGGCTGTGCTAAACCGATATGCTCGGAGATGTTTTTACATAAACAACCAGAACATTCTCCAATATAATCGAGGATGGAGATCCGGGCTGGGTGCGAAAGCACTTTAGCCAAGTCGGCCAGTTGGACCACTTCTTCGGGATGCAGGTATTTCTTTGTTACGCCCATTTGTATTATTTATATATTGCAATATTACGATGATGTAAGTAAATAACAAAGCTTTTAGCAATATTTAACACTAAAATCCCTTGGTTTAGAACCAGCTTCTTTTACCAAGTTGGTAAGTCTGATAGAATTCTTCGTCGCTCTTTGTTAGGTAAATAATCCCTTCAATGATACCGATTAACGCAACTACAGACGTAGGTATTCCGCATAAAAAGGCACCTCCTAAACTCACCAACAACATAATAATACCTTCTGTATTATACCCAAGTATAAACTTATGTATCCCCAGAGATCCGACAAATATCGCAAGTAGCCCGGCAAGTAATTTTTTGTTCTCGCCGTGGTTGGTTACTTCGTTCCAACTTTCTTTAAATTCTTCGGCGCTCTTCTTGGCCTCCTCGGCGGCTTTATTGGCGGCATCTTTAATGTCATCCCCAAAATTTTTATGTTCTTCAGACATGGTTAGATAATTTTTATGATTCTAAATATACAAAATACTTAAAGGCAGCTAGTTAGTCCAAAAAGGCTTTATCTATTGGCTCCCAAAGTTCTATTTTATTTCCTTCGGGATCCAAGATCCAACCAAACTTTCCATAGTCGTATTCCTCCATCTCGCCCACAATGGTCACCCCTTCTTCCTTTAGCACCTTTAGGAGCTCCACTAGGTTTTCTACCCGAAAGTTCATCATAAACTGCTTATCGCTCGGGCTAAAATATTGGGTGTCCTGTTTAAAGGGACTCCATTGTGTAGAGCACTTATTACCATTTTCGTCTCGCCACCAAAAGGTCCATCCATATTGGTCTGTTGGGATGCCCAAACGTTCTTTGTACCATTGTTTGATGGCATCCGGGTCTTCTGTCTTAAAGAAAAATCCGCCTAGGCCAGTAACTCGTTTATCCATGTTTCCACAGTTTATTTTTTATAATTCTTTTCGTAAAGGGCAATCCAATCGTCAGCCGTCATCTTGGCTACCAATTGGCCGATAAGCTCGTAAGGGATGTCGTCCATATACTTAAAACGAATACAGCTTTTTCCCATATCCAGTTTGCGTTTACAATGTTTCGGATATTCCGCTTTAAACCAATTCATCAATTCGGGTTCTGCATAAATTCCCATATGATAAAAGGCAACAAAGTTTTTTTGAGAGGCCAAATTCATAAATGGGAGCGGTAGTTTTGTATCGCAATGATACCCCGCTGGATACTTGCTATGGGGCACATAATACCCAATCATCTTGTAATTCATCCCTTCTTCAAAACCATTGGGCAAATTGGCCTGAATGGTCTCTCGCAACTTATTGACTATCGGTTTGCGCTCTTCTGGGATTTGTTGGATGTATTCCTCTGGAGAATCGGCTTGGTACTGCATGGCAACGAATTTTGGTTAGAAGTCATAAGATACCAAAAAATAGATTTTTTCTGAGGCTACAAGGCCAGGATCCTATCGACGATGGTCTGGGCCAGTTTAATCTTGCTTTCTGCGGTCCAACCTGCGATATGGGGGCTTAGCAAAACATTGTCCATAGCTAATAAGTCCGACAAGGCAGCAGGCATTTCCTCCTCTGCAAATAAGGACTCGAAAGAGGATTTCTCGTATTCTAATACGTCTAGGCCCGCACCTAGCACCTTTCCGTTTTGCAGTGCAGCGACCAAATGCTCTGTTACCACGCTCTTACCTCTCGCTGTATTGATGAGCCAAAAAGGCTTTTCCATTTTATCGATAAACTGGGTATCGATCATCTTGTCGGTGAGGGGAGTCCAGGGTGTATGAAGACTCAATACATCTGCCCGAGCTTGCAATTGTTCCAATGTAACCTGCACGGCATGGGCGTCGGATAAATCGGGCAATAAATCGTAAAAAATAACGCTGCAATCGAAGCCTTGTAATTTTTTGGCAAAGGCCTTGCCCATATTGCCATAACCGATAAGCCCCACTGTTTTTCCTTCCAATTCGATGCCGCGGTTGGCTTCGCGCAGCCAGTGGCCGTTTCGCACCTCACTGTCTGCTTTGTTCAATTTATTAAAAAGCGAGAGCAGCATCCCTAAGGCCTGTTCGCCCACGGCATTTCTATTTCCCTCTGGGGCAGCGATGAGCGCGATTCCTTTTTGTTGTGCATAGGCCGTATCGATGCTTTCCAAACCTGCACCTACTCGAGCGATAAATTTTAGGTCTTTGGCTTTGTCTATAAAGGGAGCCTCGATTTTAAAGCGGCTACGGATCACAATGCCATCGATGCCTTCGAGGTTTTCCACCACCCATTCTTTAGGCTTATCGTACCACTCCAAGTTTTGGTGTCCGGCCTGGGCCAGTTGTTCCAAAATAAGCGGATGGTTGGTATCGATATGGGCGATGGTCATTATAGTTCTGGATATTCGTTTAGGGTAAGCTCGTGCCGAGTCTCACCGGTGTGTTTTATGGTCAATTTTTCGAACAACAAAACTTCTACCTCTTTTCCATCTTGGGTTTTAGGACAGTGTTCTACTCCTTTGGGCACCACGATTAAATCTCCGGGTTCCAAGATTTCCACACGGTCGCGAAAGTGCATTTCTAAGGTTCCTTTTTGCACCAAAAACAGTTCGTCTTCTTCCATATGCTGATGCCATACAAAATCGCCTTTTAGCTTGGCGAGTAGTACTTGCATATTGTCCACCACCGCGATTCGATGGGGCTTCCAATGGTCGGAAAAACGACTGAATTTTTTATTGAGGTTGATTTTTTTCATGCTGTTAATCCCAAAACAAATTACGAATTTCGTCGGTGATAGGGGTGGGGCGCTGCGTTTCGGCTCTTAATAAGCACCAAAGTGTTTTAGCGGTGGTAATAATGCTTCCTGTTGTTTCTTCTACAACTTCGTATTGGCGCTCACTCCTTACACCTTCTGCCGTTGCTACCCAAGTTCTTACTACCAACTTTTGCCCTTGGAAGGCTGGGGCACGGTATTCTATATGGTGTGACAATACATACCATATGTATTCTTTTTTTATCGCTGCTGAAGCGTTTTGTTCCCAATGCGCCTCGGCGGCTTCTAAGCACCATTGTAAATACACCAAGTTGTTAACGTGTCCCCGTTGGTCGATGGCCTTAGGCGAAACGTCGATACGATATTCAAACCGCTGAGGGGTCAAAAGCCTAGTATAAGTTTAGAGATATAGAAAAAGATAAATATCCCGAAAATGTCGTTGCTGGTGGTGATAAATGGGCCAGTCGCAATGGCAGGGTCTATTCCTTTTTTGTCTAGAATAATGGGGACAAAGGTCCCGACCAAGGCAGCTACGATGATCACAGCTACTATAGACACAGATACAGACAATATAATCTGCTGGTCGAAGCCCAACAAATTTCCGAATAAAATCACAAGCCCGCCTAGAGCGATCCCATTAATTAGGGCCAATCCTATTTCTTTAAGCAGCCGTGATATCATACTCCCTTTGATGTTGTTATTGGCCAAACCTTGTACGATAATGGCGCTGGATTGAACCCCTACATTTCCTGCCATGGCCGCGATTAAAGGAGCAAAGAAAAACAGTACGGCATATTGCGAGATGGCCTCATCGAAATACTTCATGATAAAAACACTTCCCAACCCTCCAAAGAGTCCGAGGATTAACCAAGGTAGTCGGGCCTTAGTAAGTAGCCAGATACTGTCATCTGCCTCTACCTCTTGGGTAATACCTGCAGCCAATTGGTAATCTTTTTCCGCTTCGTCTACGATAAAGTCTACGATATCATCAATGGTAATTCGACCTACCAAAACACCCTCATCGTCTACCACAGGAATAGCTTCAAGGTCATACTTTTTCATGATACGAGCCACTTCTTCTCCTTCTGTATGGACGTTAACAAAATCCACTTTTGGAATATAAACATCGCTGATATGCGCCTTTTCCGAAGCAGTCAATAAGTCTTTAAGCGAAAGACGTCCTTTAAGCTTCCCTTCTTTATCTGTAACGTAGATAGAATGCACTCGAGTTACATTTTTTGCTTGTCGGCGCATTTCCCTAACACAGCCTGCCGTGGTCCAGGTTTCTTTTACCTTCACCAATTCCTTGGCCATTAATCCCCCGGCGCTTTTTTCGTCATAGCTGGTAAGCTCTTCCAGGTCGGCGGTAAGCGAATCGTCCTCGATCTTGTCGAGCACTTCCTTTGCTACATCATCGTCCAACTGAGCTACCACATCGGCGGCGTCATCGGTGTCCATCTCTACGATTTCCTCGGCGATTTCTTTTGGCGATAGGCGGTCTAAGATCTTCTCACGAAGGTCTTCGTCCAATTCCATCAAAGTATCGGAGGTGGTGTCGCTCTCTAGTGATCGAATTAAAAAGGTGCCTTGGTCGGTATTGAGTTCTTCTAAGATTTCGGCGATGTCGGCAAAGTGGTAATCGCCTAAGAGTTGTTTTAGTCCATTAGCGTCCCTTTGGGCAATGAGTTGCTCAATTTGCTCTAGGATATCAGCTGTCAGTTGAAACTCCATCTTCAGCGATTTTTTGCGTAAGGCCTATAAATTGCGCTACCGAAAGTTGTTCCGGACGCTGCGCAAATATAGTATCTTCTTTTAGTTTATCGGATAGCTGAAATCCTTTTAAACTATTTCTTAAAGTCTTACGTCGCTGCTGAAAGGCTGTTTTCACCACCTTAAAGTAAAGGGCTTCTGGGCAGGGTAGGTCAAAATCAGGTCGCCGAATCAATCGTAAAACGCCACTATCTACTTTAGGCGGAGGGTTAAAAACACCTGGCTTTACAGTAAACAAATACTCGGCCTCGTAGAAGGTTTGGGTAAGCACAGAAAGAATTCCGTAGGTCTTAGAACCTGGCCCTTCGCAGATGCGTTGGGCAACTTCTTTTTGAAACATGCCGCTAAATTCTGGCACCTGTCTCCTATTTTCTATGGCTTTAAAAACGATTTGGCTAGAGATGTTGTAAGGAAAGTTACCCGTGATGGCAAAGGCCTGTTCACCAAAGTAGCTAGAAAGGTCTGCCTTTAAAAAGTCGTCATAAACCACCTTTAGGCTCTCTTGGGTGTAATGCTCGTTTAGGTAGGCGATAGACTCCTTATCGATGTCCATGGCGGTCACTTGCACTGGCTTTTCGATAAGGTATTTGGTAAGCACTCCCATCCCTGGACCGATTTCTAGTACCTGGGTATAGCCATCCAAGCTTAAGGTGTCCCCGATTTTACGAGCAATACCCTCGTCATGCAAAAAGTGCTGCCCTAGGTGTTTTTTTGCTCTTACATTTCGGTCCATGCGAATTATTGCTGGCTTATTATTTCCATTTCGGTCCTAAAGGCGACAAACTTGCCTTCGAAAGGCTTGCTTTGCGAACGTAGCCTAGGGGCATCTTCTTGATAGTATTGTTGTAGCATCTCTAGGCTTTCTGTGGTATACTGAACAGAATAGGTAATACCGCCCATTTCTTCTTCTACCATCACACGGCTCATCAAGGCTTTGCTAAACTTTTTAGTGGCAATCATATCGGGGATGTGATGATCCTTCATCCATGTAAGCCATTGGTCATGGATGGACTCATCCACATTAATTGTCACATTATAAATGTACATGCTCCTTAGGGGTTTATGTCGTCACCTCGAAGCAGTCGATACCGCTTTCGTGCTTCGACAAAGTATATACTGTCTGCATGATTAAAAATAATCAGTTCGTAAAATTCGCTCGCTTTTTCTGAATCTAGCAAGATGGTTTGATACAAGACCGCTAGGCGAAAGTAAGCGTCATCGGCAAGGATATCATCGCCATAAAACTCTACCAGCTTTTCGTAATACGTTATGGCCACCTTGGGGTTACCCATATCTTCTTGTAGCTGCCCCATTTTAAGCAAGGCTTCATCTTCTATAGATTCACCCTTATGGTTGGTAAGCAAATCGCTAAGAATCTCTACGGCTTCCTGGTTACGATGCTGAAAGGCGCGTAAATCTGCGAGGGCATATTTTTTTAGGGCTACCTGAGTGGTGTCTTCTAGAGAATTGTCCTTAATCATCAGGTTTAGCTGCATGGCGTCGTTGGCGATTAGCTGACTCGAAGACCGTCTTAAAACATCCAATTGCGTTTGCGCCCACACAAAATCACCTTTAAAGTAACTGGTCCTGGCAACCTTGAAGCGCGCCTCCTGGGCGAGGGCATCGCTCTTTACTTTGCTTTGAATTTGAGAATAATAGATCAACGCCTCATTAAATTTCTCGTCCAAGACTAAAATATCTGCCAATTCCATTTTTACTCGTGCTTCTTGAAACGGTGTTAACGGTCGGTCTGCAAGCGTTTTGAGATTTTCTATCGCTGTCTGTTTATCCTTCATTTCGAAGGCTAAAAAATGATTGTAATCTATCTGTAGAAAGTAGGTGGCAGCCCCTTTTCCATAGGTGTCGAACAGCGCTAGAAACCTGCGCTCGATCTTTGGATAATCTTTTTCTGTCGCCATGGCTAAGGCGATCTCCATCTCAAATTTATGGGCTCTAAGCTTTGCCTCGGGAGAGGGGGCCTGCTCTAGCAAAAAGGCGACGATGTCTTGGGCCGGTTCATAATCTTTTGCCTCCATGGAGATTCTAAGCAGGTCTACCATGCCGGCTAGGTCTCCTTGTGTTCTTCTAAAAATAGCCTTTTGTTGGACGAAGGCCTTGTCCAGTTGATTTTGCTGTACAAATAACCAACTTAGCAGTTCGTTATAAAGGAGGTCCGGCTCTTTTTGAAGCTGCCGAAGCAATACTTTTTTAAGCACTTTATTAGATTCGTTCTCGGGGTCTTCTGTAATATAGTTCCGGAAATTTCTTTGGGCATTAGGCCTATAGGCCGAATTCGTGCGAATGATTTCGACATATTTTTCGAACATCAATTCTAATTTGCCTTGCTCGCCATAGATTTGCGCCAACTGCCCGTTATAGTCCTTTTCTGGGTCTATCATCATGGCCCGTTCATACACTGTAGCCGCTTGGTCTAATAAACTGTAGCCAGAAAAAATTCGCCCGATTTGATAGGCATAAATGGGTTGCTCTTCTATAGACAAAATCGCCTTTTGGTAATTAACATCTGCCAGGCTATCTAGGTCTTGCATGGCAAAGTTTTGCCCTAATTCTACATAGTACTGAGGGATGGGCCGGGGTCTGTTAAGGCGCGATCGGATTAGGGCCTCGGCTTCGTCATAGCGTTCTAGTTCTTGGTAGCATTTAATGGCGAAGGTGTAGTAATCGTTCCGGCCCGGACTCTTCTCGAGTAGCCTATTAAATAGGTTTAGTGCTTTTTCGTATTCGGCCTGCTGAAAATAATTCTTGGCCAAGGCATCACTCTGACCCCAAGACCAACTAGAAACAAAAAGTAAACAGAATAGCAACAACCACCTCATGGGCTAAAGATACCAATTGATTTCTTAAATAAATCTCAAATATCGGGCCGAGATCGGCTGCCTTGTTAGTCTATAAGGTCGAAGCCACAATAAGGCACCAATACCTCGGGAACACGGATTCCGTCTGGGGTTTGATAATTCTCTAGTATACCAGCCAATACTCTTGGCAAGGCCAAAGCACTTCCGTTTAAGGTATGAACCAGCTTGTTTTTGCCGTCGGTATCTTTAAATCTAAGTTTTAGGCGGTTGGCCTGATAAGATTCGAAGTTAGACACAGAGGAAATCTCCAACCAGCGGTCCTGAGCCGCAGAAAATACTTCGAAATCGTAAGTGAGTGCAGCCGTAAACCCAAGGTCGCCACCGCATAAGCGCAAGATGCGATAAGGCAACTGTAGTTCGTCCAGGATGGTCTTAACATGTTCTACCATTCCATCTAAGGCAGTATAGCTGTTTTCGGGATGTTCTACACGGACAATTTCTACTTTGTCGAACTGATGCAGACGATTAAGCCCTCTAACATGAGCACCATAACTACCTGCTTCGCGTCTAAAGCAAGGGGTATAACCTGTACAAGTTATAGGCAGGTCTTTGTTGTTAAGCAAATCTCCACGGAATAAATTGGTGACAGGGACTTCGGCCGTCGGAATCAAATAAAGATCATCTGCAGTGACGTGGTACATCTGGCCTTCCTTATCTGGCAGCTGCCCCGTTCCATAACCAGAAGCTTCGTTTACCAAATGAGGGACCTGATATTCTGTATATCCGGCAGCGGTGTTTTTGTCTAAAAAATAAGAGATGAGCGCGCGTTGTAGTCTGGCGCCTTTTCCTTTGTATACAGGAAACCCAGCTCCTGTTACTTTAACCCCCAACTCGAAGTCGATGATGTCGTACTTCTTGGCCAATTCCCAGTGAGGGAGAGCACCTTCGCTAAGTTCCGGGATGCTTCCTTTGCTAAAAACTTCCAAATTGTCGTTTTCGTCCGTACCAGCGGGGACCAAGTCGTTGGGCACGTTAGGAATGTTGTACAACAATTGTTGCAAATTTTCGCTAACGGTGTTCAGTTCTTCCTGCAGGGATTTAGATTGCTCCTTAAGCTGTCCGGTTTTTTCTTTTAGCAAATTGGCTTTTTGCGTTTCACCTTGCTTAAACAACATTCCAATTTCTTTAGAAAAGGTATTGCTCGCAGACAGGGTTTCGTCTAGCTTGGCTTGGGTGGCGCGTCTTAGTTCGTCTGCGGCTAAGACTTCATCCAATAATGCAGCTGCGTCTAAACCTCTTTTGGCAAGCGCGGCAACATAAGCATCTTTGTTTTCTCTAATCCCTTGAAGCTGTAACATAACTGTGGGTTTTTAAGAGCGCAAAGTTAGCGAAATAAGTGCCTACCCAAAACCCGTCGAGCGGATTTTTAAGGCTATTGTTCTGCTTTGCTGAAGTAATCGGGAGGAGAGGGTAAAATCCAATCGTGATGCTTAAAGTGCTGCCACTCTTCGGCGGCCAAGTCTACCTCCGGATCGATAAAGGCATGATAAAACCCACCATTGATCTTTACACGAGAAGTGGCATAGACGGCTACATCCCGTCCATTTTCTTTTTCCACTTGTTCGATACGCTGAGCCAATTGCCAGATCATGTCTGGTTTGGATTGAACTCTGGTACGCTGTTTTTTCGAGAGCAGCGCCCTGTAATTGTAGTTGTCTCTTTGGCCAGTGGCTTTGTCTTCTACCCACATTATTAGGTTTCCACTTCGGGAACGGAGCATCATTCTCCAGGATAAGCGATGGCCTTCTTCTGTCCAAAGCACATCGTCTTTAAAAAACCAATGCCGCAGAGGCAGGCCGATTTGAAATAAAAAGTAGATACTAAAACAAATCAAAAGCGGTTTGCGGTAGGACGGGACTATTACCTCGTCTGCAGTATATAACTCCTTATTTGGCAAAAATCTTTTTATCAAGGTCTGTGGACTAAAGAAGAAGAAGCCGAAGGCTAAGGACATATAGGGGAAGATGCCTATTTGGAATACAATAGAGTTAGATAGGTGAAAGAAAATAGAGATGCCAAAGGCTAAAAGTCTGGTACGCTTCCAAAGCATGGCGGGTACGATGAGCAAATCGAAAAAGATCCCGAAGTAGGCCATGGCCATATGCACCCAATGCTTTTGCAAAAAGGGCCCGATGAGCCAATAATCGCCTTTGCTTCGCATAAATAACGCCGTAACCGTTCCGTCTAGCCAAGAAGGATAAATCTTGGCCACAGTGGCATAGGTGTAGACAATCCAAAGCTGAAAAATGACAAAGACATAAACCCATCTAGAAACCTTATTGCTCTTTAAGTTTGGGTCCCGCTTCGCATCGAGCGAAAACCAGCGGTTGGCGGGTAAAAATACCATCAACCAACATAGGAGCATCATCAGGTAATAGTGGTTGTTATAAGACGTCTTTTGCATTAAATAAACCCCCATCCACATAAGGGCGTAGCCCAGCATGCTCCACTTATACCGATAGCCCAGCATAACCCCTATTCCAAAGATGCCCATCACTGCGAAATAGAGGTGCATCCCATTGCCCGGCAAGGGTTGTAAAAAATCTAAGCCGATAAAATTAAAGGTGAAGTCTGGCTCTATCAGGGTATGTCGAACCCAGCCAGTTGCGATGGCTCCAAAGGCTTCTAAGGTGATTAGCAGGCCAAAAACCGCGCGCCATAACACCAAGCCAGTATTGTCGATCTGTTTAAAGAGCCATTGGGTCATTTTGTTCGATGATTTTTCGCGCTTTTGCCTCGTCGCCCTTAATGGCGGTTATTAGTTCTTGAGCAGATTCGAAGCGTTGTTCGTCGCGCAAAAAGGCAACGAATTGTAAGTCGATATTCTGCTGGTAAAGGTCCTGCTTAAAGTCTAAAAAATAGGTTTCTATACTTTGTTGGTCGCCATCAAAAGTTGGGTTGGTCCCGATAGAGGTTAACCCATAACGAAGTGTTCCGTCGATTCTACTTTGGGTAAGATAAACCCCATGAGCTGGGACAATTTTATAGGGTTGATCTAGCTGCAAGTTTGCTGTTGGAAAATCCATCTCGCGTCCGCGTCCATGTCCTTGAACCACCTGGCCGCTTAGCGAGAACTTATACCCTAAATAACGATTAGCAGTGGTGATATCACCGCTATTTAGGGCATTTCTAATTTTTGTAGAACTAACCGATACCTCGTCTAGTTGCTGGGCGCCAATTTCTATGACCTCGAAATTGTATAGGCTTCCGAACTCTCGCAGGTCGTTTATGTCGGCGACTCGGTTTCTGCCAAAGCGATGGTCGTAGCCTATAATTACTTTTTTGGCCTGCAACTTTTCTACCAAGATGTCTCGTACATATTCCATGGCGGTCATTCTAGAGAACTCGCGGGTAAATGGATGGACCACCATATGGTCTACCCCAATTTGATCTAGCAGATCTTTTTTTTCGTCTAAAGTGTTGATCATCTTGATGGAACTATCGTTTTGTAGCACCATCCTTGGATGTGGGAAAAAGGTTAATAGGACAGAAGACAAGCCGTTGGCTTTTGCGGCAGAAACGACTTGTTCTAAAATGGCTTTGTGGCCAATATGTACCCCATCGAAGGTGCCGATGGTTACCACGCTGCCTTGCGCCGGATTAAAGAGGTTTACCGAGTTATATTCTTCCACCTATTTCCCGTTGAATTGATTCATTGTTCTTGAAACACCTGCCAAAACAAAAGATTCTATGGCCTGGGTGCTGGTCTCTAGGCGTTCGGGTAATGCGGCTTGTTCTTCTTCACCCCATTTGCCCAACACATAATCCACTTGTCTGCCTTTGGAAAAACTGTCGCTGATGCCAAAACGGAACCGGCAGTAAGCGGTTGTTTGCAGCGTGGCCTGAATGTCCTTTAAGCCGTTATGGCCTCCGTCGCTCCCCTTAGTCTTAATCCGGAGACTGCCAAAAGGTAAGTTTAGGTCGTCTGTAATAACCAGAAGGTTTTCTATGGGGACCTTTTCTTTGGTAAGCCAATATTTTACGGCTTTCCCGCTAAGATTCATATAAGTGGACGGCATAAGTAAGCGCAGCACGCGCCCTTTAATGCGGACCTGTGCAATGGCGCCTAATTTGGCAGGCTCCCATTTGGCTTCATGCTTTTCGGCTAGGGCATTTACAACTTCGAACCCAATATTATGACGGGTTCCTGCATAATCTGCTCCTATATTTCCTAAACCAACAATAAGGTACTTTTTCATGGGGTCGATTTCTGGCTCGTTTTGGACGGGCTTTGCTCCCCACCATTTTTTAAGCAGTGCCAGCATTGCAATACATTTTAGTAAAAATAAAAAAGCATCCTGAAAATCAGGATGCTTTTTAAGGAATAATCTGTGTGTCGATTTATTCTTCTGCTGGAGCAGCTTCGGCAGCTGGAGCAGCTTCGGCTCCTTCTGCACCTTCTGCAACGGCTCCTTCTTCTCCTTCTTCTTCCTCTTCTTCTTCTTCCTCGATAGCTGTACGAGAAGTTCGAATCTGACAAATTACGGAGTTATCGGAGTGCATGATTTTAAACTTATCCTGCTTGATAGCGGTGACATACATTTTGGCACCGATCTTCATCTTGGTGATGTCTGCTTCGATAAAGTCTGGCAAATCTGCCGGAAGAGCTTTTACACGAAGCTTACGGTTTACGATACGAAGTACCCCACCGTTTCTTACACCACGAGAGTTTCCAGTTACTTTTACTGGGATGTACATGGTTACTTCCTTGTCATCGAAAATCTGATAGAAGTCGATGTGTAGGATTCTGTCTGTTACTGGGTGGAACTGAATATCCTGTAGGATACATTCTACCTTGTCACCATTGTCCAACGAAATTACAACTGTGTGTACGTTTGGAGTGTACACCAAGTTCTTGAATGCAATTTCGTCTGCCGAAAAGTGAATAGGTGCTTCTCCTCCGTATACTACGCAGGGAACCTTTCCAGCATTACGTAAGGCCTTGGTCGAAACCTTGCCTACGCTTTCTCTTTGAGATCCGTTAATTGTAATTGATTTCATTACGTCTTAAATAATATAGTTTTTATTACCCGCCTACTTGTGTAAGCGGCTGCAAAGGTACTATTTTTAAGACAAGTAACCCATAATTAGTGGGTTTTTTTGGCGATTGCCTACATCAAGAATTTCGAACTGATGGATGCATTTTCGTTTACCGCTAACATCACATCGGCAAATAGCTGAGCACAAGACAGTACCCGTATTTTACTGCTCTCTTGTTTTAATGGGATGGAGTCTGTAACGATAAGTTCTACCAGCTGCGAATTTTCCAGACGCTCGTAGGCCGAACCAGATAGGATGGGGTGGGTACAGATGGCACGAACACTAAGGGCGCCGCGTTCTATCATCAAATCGGCGGCCTTTGTAAGGGTTCCTGCTGTATCGACCATATCGTCTACCAATACAACGTTCTTGCCGCTTACATCGCCTATCAGTTCCATATGCGAAATAACATTGGCCTTGGCGCGTTGCTTGTAGCAGATAACCACATCGCTTGTCATGGCCTTAGAATAGGCATAGGCTCTTTTCGAACCTCCCATGTCTGGTGATGCGATGGTCAAGTTTTCTAAGTTTAGGCTTTTTAAATAAGGTAAAAAGATGGTAGAGGCGAATAAGTGATCTACCGGTTTTTCGAAGAACCCCTGGATTTGATCTGCGTGTAAATCCATAGTGATAATTCGGGTAGCGCCAGCTGTTTCTAGCATTTTGGCGATAAGCTTCGCCGCAATGGGGACACGGGGTTTGTCTTTACGATCCTGTCGTGCCCAACCAAAATAGGGCAGTACTGCAGTAATATGTCTGGCCGAGGCTCTTTTGGCAGCATCGAGCATTAATAACATCTCCATTAAATGATCTGAATTTGGGTGAGTAGACCCAATGATATACACACGGCTTCCACGTACAGATTCTTCGAAAGAAGGTTGAAATTCTCCATCGCTATAGGTAGAGGTAATCACGTTTCCAAGAGGCATGCCAAAAGATTCGGCGATTTGGGTTGCGAGCTCCTGACTTTGTTTACAAGCGAAGATTTTTGGCTGTGGAATAGTACTGGACATGATAAATTTTGAATGGTTGGAACAAAATTAAAACTTATCGATAGTAAAAAGCTAAAAATGAGTGAGTGTTTTACTAACAAAATTGAAAAATTGTTTATTTTTGCCGTCCACTCAGCCTTGGTGGCGGAACTGGTAGACGCGCTGGATTCAAAATCCAGTTCTTTCGGGAGTGTGGGTTCGATTCCCACCCAAGGTACAGATAAAGCACAAAAGGGTGCAAATTCAAGCAAGCTCAAAAAAAGAGCTTGCTTTTTTTTGGAGCGAAGCGAAGTGTTTGATTTTGTGCTTTTCAAAATGAGCGCAGTGGGAACTTTGGCAAAGCCAAAGAATCCCGCCGCGAGTTTTGTAGGGAACAATGCCGAAGGCATTGAATCCCACAGAGCGGGGCTGTTGAGCGAGATTTTGCCGAAGACAAAGGATCTTTCAAGAAAACTTCGAGCTTGCTATGTTTGAATCAATGAAGCAAATGAATCCCGTATTAGCGACTGTTGCCCAGACTTTGCGATAGCAAAGGATCTTTCAACAAATCATTTAGTGAGAGTATTGGGAACTTCGGCTCTGCCGAAGAATCCCTGAGCAAGCTGTTGTCGCACCTTTTGGCTTGCCACTTTCACGCTACCAAAGAATCCCACCGCGAGTTTTGAAGGGAACAATGCCGAAGGCATTGAATCCCACAGAGCGGGGCTGCTGCTCTTACCCCTCTCGCGCCAGCGATCGAAGCTAGCTACCCTGTAGCGCGGAGAGCGCGGCCGTGTACTAGTGCGCTTGCACTACTACACGGGGCGCCCAAAAAATCATGATTGGACAATCCATGCCTGGAAGTAAGCCCCGACCTCTTAATTTATTCCTAAAACATATTCTGATAATCGGGCTATTTGGTAGCTTTGCTTCCTCTTTTGGGAGACGTGAGAATATGTTGGGTGAATGAAGAAATTGCTATGGACTTCCTTTTTGTGTTTTTGCTGCTTTATGGCGGCACCCTTGGCTATTGGACAGGAACAAGAAAACACCTACCGCTACCAGATAAGCATAAATACCGATAACGACGCCTTTATACACTGGGAGAACTTCGACCGTTACTATACCTACGGCGTCGGGTTTAAGACCTCCTTTTTGGCGGACAGTATGCTTGGTATGCAAAAGTGGTTTCCTTCTAAAGAAGCCCATTTTTATTCGATTGGCCTGCGCTCCGAAGCCTATACCCCCACGCATCTACAGCGGCAGCAGCCCGATGAGGACGCGCCCGATTTAGGTTTCGACCGCCCGTTTGCGGGTTTACTCTACGGAACCTTCGAGGCCAATTTTATCTTTAAAAATTCTTACGCCCGTTTCGAGTTATTGGCTGGGCTAATGGGGCCATCGGCCTTGTCTGGTGACATTCAGCAATGGATTCATGATAACATCGTTGTGGGAGGCGATGTGGAAGGCTGGGCTTACCAGATTCCAGATCAGTTTGTCATGAATTTATACGGAACCTATGGTATTGGGGTAGCGACAGGCTTGGATTGGTTGGAACCTTTTGCCAAAACCGATTTGCGTTTTGGGAATCTGTATGTGGATGTGGCGGCCACCGCTGGGCTACGCATTGGAAGATTTAGCCCATATCATCGATCGGTTGCTGCGGGCAATGGATGGTTAGGCTCTGGGAAACGGAGTTTGTTGTACTATCAGGCGACTTTAAGTGGAACGGCTGTAGCCTTCGATGGTACCGCTCAAGGGAAATTGTTTGCTAGGCCTTACGAATATGCCATAGACGACCTTAGTCATCTATACACCACCATGACCCACGGGGCGTATTGGGGCAATTCGCGTATGCTTATCGGCTTCGATATTACTTTTAATTACGGCAAGGTAATCCCTCGCTCGCGGCATATATACGGCCGGATCGATTTTAGGTACCGGTTTTTGTAAGACTTATTCTTGAAAGATTTTCTGCTTGTCCAGCCAACGGGCTAATTGGCCGGTAAACGGTAAGAGGATAATGGCGATGAGCACATTAAGAAGGGGAAATCGTCTTCGAACAATAGGATCTAATTCCTAATCACTTTTATCACGCGACGGGCGGTACCCGATTCCAGGGTCACAAAATAGAGGCCGGCAGCCCGGTTGCTTAGATTGATGCTCCCCTGTAATTTGCCTTGGGCAAGCAATTGACCGGTTACATCGTGCAGCTTGTAGCTACCCTCCAGTTGGTCAATTCCATTCAGGTATATAACATCATTGGACGGGTTGGGTACGATTGCGATTTGGTTCAATTGGAATTGCTCGACAGACAGCAAGGTATTTTGATACAAGAGTGCATATCCAGGGAAGGCATGTAATTCTAGGTAAATAATATCATTTGCTTCGTAAAGGATGTAAAAAACTTCTTCGGTCTCGAAGTAGCTAGAGAATTCTAATTCGAATTGAACGTGATCCTGATACATACACTCGAGCAGGGTGGTCATAAATTCGTCAAGCAGAAAGGTGTCGTCTCCGTCGTAGGTGAATTGTCCCGTAAAACCATTGCAGGCCATATTGCCATAGAATTCTAAGTCGGACTCTATGATTAGGTTAGGCTGAATGCCGGGGTCTACCTGATTGACATAGGTCGATTCGCCTAAATCTACGGTCATTTCGGTTAAATACCAGCCGTGTTCGAACAGAGCGGGGTCTTGTCCATAGCTGCCTATACTGCAAGACAGTAAAAAGAAATAAAATAATGTCTTTTTCATTTTTTCCTTTTAAGATAATGATTTGTTGGAAGTTTAGAACAGATTGCCAATCAATCGATATCTTTAGACCTTCAAATTTAAACTCCTATGTCCGAATTCTGGTTTTACTTCACCTTGGGTTTGGAGCACGTCCTCGACCTGGGCGGCTACGACCACATGTTGTTTTTAATTGTCCTGGCGGTTTCTTTCGATTGGTTTAGATGGAAGCCCTTACTGATTATGGTGACCATATTTACCTTAGGGCACACCACCTCTTTGTTTTTAAGCAATTATGAAATCTTAAGTGTAGATAGCGGGTGGATTGAATGGTTGATACCTTTGTCCATAGCATTAACGGCTATTTACAATATAAAAACGGCGCGCTTGCAGTTGGCTCATAATTGGGCCTTAATGGGGGTTACCTTTTTCTTTGGACTGATCCATGGCTTTGGTTTTGGCACCTATTACAACATGATTAACGACGACCAAGCCTTTATGCCGCTTATCGAGTTTGCCTTGGGGATCGAGCTGGCGCAGGTCATTATCGTAATGGTGTTTTTGCTTTTAGGCGGAGCCTTAAAATATGTTATAGGGTACGACAGAAGAGATTGGATCATGATCGTTTCGGCGGTGGTTTTTGGGATGACCTTACCCATGCTGATCGAAAATTGGCCCCTCTAGGCAGGTAAAAAGTTTGAGAAAGATTTAACAGCAGCAGAAAGCGGGAACTCCCAGCTTCCGATTAAATTCGCTAACAGTAGCATGAACAAAGCCAAACAAGCACAATACGATATCGCTTATTTACGAATGGCGCAAGAATGGAGCAAACTCTCCTATTGCGAGCGCAAGCAAGTTGGCGCACTTATTGTAAAGGACAAGATGATCATCAGCGATGGGTACAACGGTACCCCGACAGGGATGGAAAACATTTGCGAGGACGACGAGGGCTATACCAAATGGTATGTATTGCATGCAGAAGCCAATGCGATTTTAAAAGTAGCCGGCAGTACGCAATCCTGCGTAGGAGCTACTTTGTATATCACCATGTCTCCATGTAAGGAGTGCAGCAAGTTGATTCATCAGGCCGGAATTACCAGATTGGTTTATCATCATGCTTATAAGGACGACTCGGGCGTTCAGTTTTTAAAGAAAGCGGGAGTGGCGGTAAGCCATGTTCCTGATCTCAATAAATAATGGTTAAACGGATCTACATACCTTTTTTAATCGGAATCGCTTTGGCGGCCGGAGTCTTTTTGGGCTCTAAGCTCAATTTTAGCGATGGGGGCGAACGTATCTTTGCCACCAATTCTAAAAAGGATAAGCTTAATCGCCTCATCGATTATATAGATTACGAATATGTAGACGAAGTAAATACCGATAGCATCGTAGATGTAACGGTCAATGGCATCTTAGAACAGTTGGATCCACATTCGGTTTATATCCCTGTAGATCAGTACCAGGACAATGCCGACGATATGCGGGGGAATTTTGTGGGAATAGGAGTAAGCTTCTACCCTTATAACGATTCTATCGCCGTTATTCGTTCTATCCCAGGTGGCCCAGCTGCCGAGGCGGGTATAAAGGGGGGCGACCGAATTTTGTATGCCGATGGCGAGGCGCTTTTCGGCCCCGATATGGACCGCGATTCTGTGGCAGAGACGCTTAAAGGGGTGATCAACTCTAAGGTAAAACTAAAGGTGCACCGAGATGGCGAAGACGAGCTGCTCAACTTCAACTTAAAAAGAAAAAATGTGCCTCTGGTGAGTGTAGATGCTTCTTATCTGCTTAGCCCGGAAGTAGGATACATCAAAGTAAACCGCTTTGCAGAAACCACCGCTAAAGAATTTGACAAAGCTTTAAATACCTTAAAGGATCATGGCATCGAGTCTTTGGTATTGGATTTACGCGATAACCCAGGCGGGTACATTTCGGCGGCAGAAAAGATCGTAGACGAATTTTTGGGAGACGATAAACTGGTATTGATTACCAGAAATAAACAAGGCGAAGAACAGCTTAGCTATTCGAGCAGAAGAGGCGATTTTGAGGAAGGCCGTTTGTACGTGCTTATCAACGAAAATTCTGCCTCTGCCAGCGAGATTGTGGCGGGCGCCTTGCAAGACAACGATAAGGGCACCATCTTGGGCAGACGCTCTTTTGGAAAAGGCTTGGTGCAACGCGAAATGGCTTTGGGAGATGGCAGTGCTGTCCGGCTAACCATCGCCCGCTATTACACCCCTACGGGGCGCTCCATCCAACGGCCTTATGGCAACGGGACCAACTATTACAACGACTACGAGCAACGCTATCGCAATGGCGAATTGCGCAATGTAGATAGCATACAGGTGGCAGATTCTTTAAAGTATACCACCCCAGGTGGCAAGATTGTTTATGGGGGCGGAGGAATTATTCCGGACATCTTTATTCCGAAGGACACCTCTATAGAAAACCAAACCCTAGAATACGTATTGGATAATGGGTTTATGAGTTATTTTATCTTCGAATACTTAGAAGCCAATCGCGCCGATTTTGCCGATATGGATTTCGATTATTTTAACCAGAACTTCGAACCCGACTCGGGCTTGGTAAGCGACTTTATCTCTTATGCCCGATTAGAAGAAGCGCAAATAGACATTACCGACTACACCGCGCAATTAAAGTTGGCACTTAAGGCGAGCATCGCCGAACAACTCTTCGACAACAATGCCTTCGAACGCATCCTAAACGCGATGGATCCCATGGTTCAGAAGGTGATGGATATGGAAGCCCAGCAGGCTAACTAGGCCTTTACTTTTGATTCTTCTTGATTCGGTTGGCTGTTAGTAAAATCAGCATCATTACAATGGCGCAGGCTGCGGCTAGAATACCGATTAATGCAACTATGCTGTCACCTTTGAATAGATTCTGAAAATCTAATTTGGTGGCATTAAACACGATCAGCACCAAGGCAAGCAACATGATGGTATAGACAAGAAATTTTGGCATCTAGTTAAAGAGTAATTGAATGTTGGACGTGAAGAGTTTTACCGAAATCGCTAGTAGCACCACCCCGAAAACTTTTCGAATTATGGCTATCCCGTTCTTCCCAAGCATACGCTGCAAGCGGGCCGAGGTTTTAAGGACTATATAGACGATAATGATATTGACCAAAACGGCGACAATGACGTTCTCTAGTGCGTACTCTGCCCGCAGCGAAAGCAAGGTAGTTAAACTTCCTGGCCCTGCGAGCATAGGGAAAGCCAATGGGAATACCGTAGCCATCTCTGGGGTAGAGCCGTCGTCTTTAAATAGAGTGATCCCTAAGATCATCTCTAAGGCGATAAAGAATAGCACGATGGCACCGGCAATGGCAAACTCGTTGACATTAATCCCGATAAGGCTTAAGATGCGTTCTCCTAAAAACAGAAAAACAATCATCACCACTGCAGCGATAAGCGAGGCTTTTTCGCTATGGATGTGACCTGCCTTTTCCCGTAACGATATAATGATAGGGATGTTCCCGATGATATCGATCACAGCGAACAATATCATGGTGGCGGTCATAATCTCTTTAAAGCTGAATTCCATTTGTTTAGCTCGTTTTAAAGTCGCCGCAAAATTACGCAAGCCTTTCGAGATAATCGATAGGAAAGTTTAAAATAAATCGATTGCTATTGCTACACGGATTGTATCTTTGAGCTATGTTTCAATTAGGCAAAACCATCGTTTCGGAAGACCTGCTCGAGAAGGAGTTTGTATGTAACTTAAACGCTTGCAAAGGGGCTTGTTGTGTAGAAGGAGAAGCCGGGGCTCCAGTAACGGAGGAGGAGGTGGAAAGGCTTGCGGATGTCTACCCTAAAATCAAGTCTTATCTAACCGATGCAGGGATCGATGCCATTGAAGCTCATGGAACGCATATCGTATCGCCCTTAGGCGAATTGGAGACTCCCTTGGTGAACGGTAAGGAATGTGCATATATTTCTTTTGACGAAAAGGGGATTGCCGGCTGCGGAATAGAGGATGCCTTTCATGATGGGGTGATCGATTACCGCAAACCGATCTCTTGTCATTTGTATCCTGTGAGGGTACAAGATTTTAAAGAATTTGCTGCCGTAAATTATCATCGCTGGCCCATTTGTGATGATGCTTGTAGCCTGGGTGCCGAGCTAGGTGTCCCGGTTTATCGATTTGTAAAGGACGCTCTGATTAGAAAATTTGGCCCGCATTGGTACGCCGAATTGGAAAAAGTGGCAGCCGAAATGAATGACTAGTTTTCCCGAAATTCAAAATGCGGTTTTCCGAGCGTATTTTTTATTTCTGAATTAAAAATTGACTTTTTTCGATTTTATTTCGCCCTTTTATTGATGGATTTTATTGTTGAAAATTAAGGTTACGAAAACGTTATCAAAACCTTGTTAGATATAGGCTGAATCGGGTTCGAATGAGGTTTTTAACGGCAGCTCACTCAACTGTTAACAACTCTGAGCAATTTATGTAAATACCTGATTAACAGTATTTTAATGTATGTTTTTAACAGGCTGTTAATAACAATGGAATTGATGCAATGTTAAAAACTTTGTTGAAAACCTAAAACTAAATTTTGAGTCTTCCGTCTTAAATTTTTCCATATTTGTTAGTCCCTAGTAACGAGAAAATCTCACATAAAAATCAAAAACGAAGGACATGAGTGCAGTAGAGCCGATTTTAGCCGAAAATAAAGACCGATTTGTTATTTTTCCAATCCAGCATCACGATATCTGGGATTGGTATAAGAAATCGGAGGCTAGTTTTTGGACAGCTGAAGAAATCGATCTGCACCAAGACCTGACCGATTGGTCGGAGAAGCTCAACGATGATGAGCGTTATTTTATAAAGCACATCCTTGCCTTTTTTGCCGCCAGCGACGGAATCGTAAATGAAAACTTGGCAGAGAACTTTGTAAACGAAGTTCAGTATAGCGAAGCCAAATTCTTTTATGGATTCCAAATCATGATGGAGAACATCCATAGTGAGACCTACTCCCTACTAATTGATACTTATGTAAAAGACGACAAGGAGAAAGACACCTTGTTTAATGCCATAGAGAATTTTCCTGCCATCAAAAAGAAGGCTGATTGGGCCCTTAAGTGGATCGACAGCCCGAGTTTTGCAGAGCGTTTAATCGCTTTTGCCGCGGTGGAGGGAATTTTCTTCTCTGGTGCATTCTGTTCTATCTTCTGGTTGAAGAAGCGCGGCTTAATGCCGGGACTTACCTTCTCTAACGAGTTGATTTCTAGAGATGAAGGAGTGCACTGCGATTTTGCGGTTCATCTGCATAATCACCACCTGATCAACCAAGTTCCTAAGGAACGAATCCGTGAGATTTTGGTAAATGCCCTCGATATAGAGCGCGAGTTTATCACAGAGTCTCTGCCAGCGAGCTTGATCGGGATGAATGCTAAATTGATGACGCAGTACCTAGAATATGTTACCGACAGATTGTTGGGTGAGCTAGGTTGCGAAAAAGAATACAACGTCACCAATCCATTCGACTTTATGGATATGATCTCCTTACAGGGAAAGACTAATTTCTTCGAGAAGCGAGTATCAGAATACCAAAAGGCTGGCGTTACCAACAAAGACAAGGAAGCGAACAAAATCAGTTTCGACGCGGACTTTTAATGCAGTACCGGCCTCTCCCCAAAGGGCTGTATTGAATTAACTTACTGATATTGTGTAGTCTACAGCTTCACAATTAGGCTATTATTTTTCAAAAAAACTAACAACACAAAAGGAGCGACAATGAATGTAGTAAAAAGAGACGGCCGGAAAGAACCCATGATGTTCGATAAGATCACCGCTAGGGTTCGTAAATTATGTTATGGACTTAACGAGCTGGTTGATCCTGTAAAAGTGGCCATGAGGGTTATCGAAGGATTGTATGATGGGGTAACCACCAGCGAGCTAGATACCTTAGCTGCAGAAATCGCAGCTACCATGACGGTTCAACATCCGGATTATGCTAAACTTGCAGCCCGAATCTCTGTTTCTAACCTACATAAGAATACCAAAAAGACCTTTAGCGAGGTAATGACAGATCTGTACGATTATGTCAACCCGCGTACTGGAAAGGATGCTCCCTTACTAAGCGATGAGGTTTATAAAATCATCAACGATAATGCAGAAGAGTTAGATTCTACCATTATTTATAACCGCGACTTTGGTTACGACTACTTTGGGTTTAAAACCTTGGAACGCTCCTATCTTTTAAAACTTAATGGCCAAATTGTAGAGCGCCCACAGCATATGTTGATGCGTGTTTCTATTGGGATTCACCTGAACGATTTGGAAGCAGCCAAGGAAACTTACGAGTTGATGTCCAAGAAGTTCTTCACACACGCTACCCCAACGCTCTTTAATAGTGGGACACCAAAACCACAGATGTCTTCTTGTTTCCTTTTGACCATGAAGGACGATAGCATCGACGGCATCTACGATACGCTTAAGCAAACTGCCAAGATTTCGCAATCTGCTGGGGGTATTGGTTTAAGCATACACAATATTCGTGCGACAGGCTCGTATATAGCCGGAACCAACGGGACCTCCAATGGTATTGTTCCGATGCTTCGAGTCTTTAACGATACGGCTCGTTATGTGGACCAAGGAGGAGGAAAGCGTAAAGGGAGCTTTGCCATATATGTAGAGCCATGGCATGCGGATATCTTCGACTTTTTGGATTTAAAAAAGAACCACGGTAAGGAAGAAATGCGTGCACGTGATTTATTCTACGCCATGTGGATTCCAGACCTATTTATGAAACGCGTTCAGGAAGATGGAAAATGGACCTTGATGTGTCCGAACGAATGCCCAGGACTTTTCGACAACTACGGCGACGAGTTCGAAGAGCGCTACCTGAAGTATGAAGGGGAAGATAAAGGGCGGAAGACCATTAAGGCCCGGGAATTGTGGGAGAAAATTCTCGAGTCTCAGATAGAGACAGGAACTCCTTATATGTTGTACAAGGATGCGGCCAACCGCAAGAGCAACCAGAAAAACCTGGGAGTGATCCGCTCGTCCAACCTTTGTACGGAAATCATGGAGTATACCTCTCCAGACGAAGTAGCCGTTTGTAACTTGGCATCCATCGCCTTGCCGATGTTTGTAAAGAACGGTGAGTTCGATCACAAAGAGTTGTTTAAGGTAACCAAGCGTGTAACCAAAAACCTAAACCGCGTCATCGATCGCAACTACTATCCTGTACCAGAAGCAGAGACTTCTAATATGCGCCACCGTCCTGTAGGATTGGGGGTTCAAGGACTAGCCGATACCTTTATCAAATTGCGTTTGCCTTTTACCTCTGATGAGGCCAAAACGCTTAACCAAGAGATCTTCGAAACTTTATATTTTGCTGCTGTTTCCGCCTCTATGGAAGAAGCCAAAGTGGACGGCGCCTACGAGACGTACAAAGGGTCGCCTATCTCTGAAGGATTGTTCCAACACAACCTATGGAACATCAAAGACGAAGAGCTTAGCGGTCGTTGGGACTGGGGTAAATTGCGTAAAGATGTGAAGAAGCATGGGGTGCGTAACTCCTTGTTAGTAGCACCAATGCCTACTGCCTCTACTTCACAAATTTTAGGGAACAATGAAGCCTTCGAACCTTATACCTCCAACATCTACACCAGACGTGTACTTTCTGGAGAGTTTATCGTGGTAAACAAGCACCTGTTGGAAGACTTGGTAGCTCTCGGGCTTTGGAACGACGATTTAAAAGAAGAGATCATGCGCGCCAATGGTTCTATCCAGGACGTAGACGGAATTCCTCAGGAATTAAAGGAACTCTACAAGACTGTTTGGGAGCTAAGCATGAAGGACATCATCGATATGTCGAGACACCGCGGATATTTTATCGATCAGTCGCAGTCGCTTAACTTATTTATGGAAAATGCGACCATGGCCAAACTAACTTCCATGCACTTTTACGCATGGCAAAGCGGTCTAAAAACCGGAATGTACTATCTGCGTACCAAGAGTGCTGTAGATGCGAAAAAATTCACTTTAAGCAGTGATAAGAAAAAGCAACCAACTGTTGCTGTAGCCGAAGCCACGGCGCCTGTTGCGGCTACCTCGTCCATGTTGAGCGGAGACCTGTCGGAGAAGCCAATAACGGCCAAGGAACTGCAAGAGCGAATTGCTCAAGCTAAGAATGCCGCCGAAGATGATGAAGATTGCGTGATGTGCGGATCTTAATTTTATAAGTGTTAATAGTGAAAAAGGGAGGCGAAAGCCTCCCTTTTTTTATTTGGATAGTAGGGTATCTGTTCCCAGATAGCCATCGTCTTTATTGTAGTACCAGGCGCGCTTCTTAGGCATTTTGATACCGTTTATAGCTTCCATCTCACTTAGCAAGATATATTCTCCTGTATCCTTTCCAACCCCATTAGGGTCGCCTTTATAAAATTGGTAAACCTCCATGGCGTAAGTGCTTGGGTCGAAGTAAAAGAACCAAACATCGCTGCCAACGGCCTTGTCGTAGGTTACCTTCAACACCAGGTACTCTTTGCCTTTAAAAATCTTTTTAAGCACGGTAGGGTCCAAGAGGGTGCCCGGGTCTTTTAACTTCATTGGCAAGCCATACAGGTAGGTGTAGTAGTCCTTATACAGGCTGCTTAGGTCGCAATGGCTGCGCTTCGGTGGTTCCTTTAATGCAGCGATCCTTAGCGAATCTGCTGCAGTAACAACACAGTTGCCTTTATCTACGATGTAAGTGGTGATTACCTCATCTCGCTGGGCAGTTGCCTTAAAATATTGACTGGGCAAGTCGATACGTATTGCGGTAGTTCTATTGGCGCTTTTAGGGCTCTCCATAACCACTTGTAGGTCTCCCCGAAAGTTTGCCCATTGTCCAGTTGGGTCGTGGAACGCTATCGCCTTATCGAGCAGCTGTGTAGCTGTAAGTTCTTGGGCGGCCGCATTGGACCAGCCCAAAACTAACAGGGTTACTACAAGATGCTTAGCAGAAATCATTACCGCTTGGCGTTATAACTCTTATAGAATTCTTCCATCAAGCTAGAAACGGCCGTAATTAAATCTTTGGTCTCCAACAACAAGCTAAAGTATAGCGTGGTGTTTTTCGGGCTAGATTCCTCGTCGCGGGTTCTGGCAATCTGAAGGTCGATCATCTCTGTAATCATCTCGATAGCCTCGCGGTTTTTGGTGATGCTCGATTCTAGTTTTTCGAATTCTCTATTGGCGAATATATCCTTCACTTCGGCCAACAAGGACTCCAACGACTGGTCGATGGTCTGTAAATCCTTGATTTGTTTAAATCGAAGTGGTTTGTGATTGTTGTTCACGTGTTTATAACTCGCCTTACTGATATATTCCAAAGACTGGGTGATATCTGTGAGATATCCTAAAATCAGGATGTAGAAGTTAGAACCACGAACACTAGTTTCGTCCAGGTTTTTGATAAAGTAAAAGATGTTATCCCTTAACTCGTCTAATTCGTCACTTAGCTTATCGACCGTATTACGTGACTTTTTAAGTTTGGAGGCATCCTTTTTACCTAAGCCTTTTACAATAGATGTGTAGATTTTATTGGTTCTAGAAATGGCTTTAGCAATGTTGTCTGCACTTTCCTCTATAATTCCTTGGACGGTACTGCTTTCGGCTTTTTTGAGCTGGTCCGGCTCTACAATAACACGGCTTTTAGATTTATGAGAAATGTAGTTGCGCACCAACAAGATGACAGCTAGTAGCAGGAGGACGGCGATCATGGCAGATCCACCGATGTAGATTAGATAAGCCAAAGTACCAGCGGCGATAAAGGCGCTAAAGGCGGTGAAGAACCACCCACCAATTACGTTTAATACACCAGCTACACGGTAAACAGCACTCTCTGTTCCCCAGGCGCGATCTGCTAGGGAAGTACCCATGGCAACCATAAAGGTCACATAGGTTGTAGATAATGGTAACTTCATAGAAGTGGCAATAGAGATCAGGATACTAGCTACCATTAGGTTTACAGAAGCCCGGATCATATCGAATGCAGGAAGTTCGTGTTTTTTACCTCTGGCCATCGAGATGACCGGCTTCTCGAACTGCTTGTCGGTAAACTTAAAGAAAGAGGCCGGTAAAATGGCGCGCTGGTATCTTCCAACGGCCAGTGTGGCACGAACCAAGCCGCGCGAAAAGAAGTTTGGCTCAAAACGCTCTTTTACTTCGTCTTGGCTAGACAAGTCTATGGAAGTCTTAAGTACTTTTTTGGCCTTGTTAGAGAACCATAAGGTAAGCACCATAACCATCCCCGCGATAAATAATAATAGGGTTGGAGTCGGCACTTTTTTGGCCATTACCTCCATACTAAATGCATCTGCAGCAACTCCAGAGGCCACCCAAGCTTCGTAAGATTGCCATGCGGCAATTGGCACCCCGATAAAGTTTACCAAGTCGTTCCCAGCGAAGGCCATAGCGATGGCAAATGTCCCGAGAATGATGATAAATTTATAGACGTTTATATTGAAGAAATTATTTAGCGCGGCACATAATAGGGTCCAAAAAGCAAAGCTAATAGCAACAATAGCAGGGGTATTGGTAAAGACAAATTCTTTAACGTCGCCATCGATAAATGCGGCGCCTTTAAGGCCTTTTATAAAGATAAAGTAAGTAATGGCTGCTGCGGCTACACCGCCAAATAAAGCAGCTACCCAATTTTTCTTTTGTTCGAATTTAAAGGACATAAGCAGCCTGGAAATATACTGCACTATGGCACCAACAGAAAATGCGATAAATACAGAGAGCAATATCCCGAGGATGATTTCTGTTGCTTTTGCGGTATTGATATAGTTCCACAATTCGCCCCAGCCTTCTGTAGAAGAATTGCTTATTTTAATCAGAGACATCACCACCGCAGCACCTAGCAATTCGAATACGATAGATACGGTTGTAGAGGTAGGCATCCCTAAAGTGTTGAAGAAATCCAAGAGCAGTATGTCGGTAATCATTACCGCCATAAAAATGATCATGATCTCGTTAAAATAGAACTCGCTAGGGGAGAAAATTCCTTTCCTGGCTACCTCCATCATCCCACTACTAGAGAGGGCTCCAAAGGCAATACCCAAACTGGCAACCACCATAATGGTTCTAAAAGACAAGGCCTTAGAACCGATGGCCGAGTTTAAAAAGTTTACGGCGTCATTACTTACACCAACCACCAAGTCGGCGATGGCGAGGATGGCCAAAGCCACGATCATTAAAAGGTAAATATTGTCCATGCTTAACGTTATTTAGCTGATGCAAATGTCTTAATTACATCTTTGCTGTTCGTTATCAAATTGTTATGTATATAGTTAAAAATGCAGGTCAAAACCAAGACGCCAAGAGATAAAACTCGGGTCTAGTTTGTTTTCTGAATAAGTAACATCTGTTTGTACTTTGAGTTTGTGTCCTACCACGTATTTAGAAATTCCCAAGGTATATTGGTTTTCGTTTAAACGATTGGTTATTTCGGTATATGCGATGGTAGAGTAGCGACCAGTAATTTCATAATTGCTTTTAAACAGGTAGCTACCTTGCACATTAAAAGCATCACCTTCGCGAACAATCATTCCCGTAGTCGAGCCATCAGAGTTAACAGCGACAGGTTCGTCTGCGCGTCTGTTTGCATATTCTGCCATGACAGACATACCATTGTACTTAAACATCATATCTGCAAAGATGGTCGAGATGTCCGTTTGGTAATAGCCCACATCGGTAATCATATAAGCACCCATGTTGCTTCGTGTCCGCACGGCGTCAACATTCATGTCGTAAGTGGCCGCAAGCATTAGTTTAGGGGTCTTTTCTCGAACAAGATCGGCTTGTTTATAATCTCCTTTTCCTATAAATGTTCCGAAGGGTAAAAATTCTAGGCGCCCCGTATATTGGTGCCCTCCAAGGTTTCCTGTTACTACATTTCTTCCTTCGCCTTGGCTTAACGCAAACTTTTCTCGCATTATAAACTTATCGGTAATGGCAATTTTATGTCTTAGCTGAATCCCGACGTCTCGATCTATATTGAAACGACTGTTAAGGATGGAGCGGTCTATAAGCTGCAGGTTGGCCGAGCTGATTACCCGTTCTATGTTCCCGGGCAGTTTGGTCTGTCCTGCCCAGAGTTCGAAATTTTCGTAAAAATTCCATTTAATTACAGCATCCAGAATATAACGGGGCGAGTTTCTGTTAAACTCATTAGCGCCAGCGATATCTCGGTTAGACAAACCAAGCTCTAACTTGTATTTAAGTTTTGGAGAAAAGGCAAATCCATCAAACTTTAATCGCGCCCGTCGTATTAAAAAATTAGATTGGGGATGCGAATAGCCGTCGCCGCGATACAACCAAAAATTATTGGCCCGAAACTGGATTCGAGGGGCAAATTTTACACTAAACGAGCTGTCTTTGGCGGTGAAGTTGATAATTCCTTTTCCAAATTTGGTGTCGGAAATCTCTTGTGCCTGGGTGTGGGTAAGTGCTATTAGACACATAAATACCCATTGGTGCCTTAGGTTCATTAAAATCGAATATAGTTTTTGTCGTTGCAAAGAACTAACATCAATGTTAAGGCAATGTTAACTGAAAGTTATAAATAAAAACAAAAAAAGGCTAGACTCGAAAGCCTAGCCCTCACAATAAATCTAGTTGACAAAAACTATTCGATTCATCTGTGGTTGTCATCGATTGACCCTACAAAGAAACAACAGATCACAGTTAGATGCGTAACCAAATCTTTAAGAATACATTAAATCGAGCCAGATTAAGGGCCGATATAACTCTAAATAATTTATTTATAAGTATATGAAAATAAATGAATTAGCAATTCAATGTAAAATTAATGTTATCTAAAGTTTCATTAAATGTTACGAAATATTTATATTTGAGTTAGTATTAAAAAGAAGCCCTTATGAAAAGATTAGTGTTATTATCCTTTGTTCTATTGTTTGGAGTTATTGGACAAGCCCAGGAGAAAAAAGATTTGAAGCTAAATGGAGATGTAATCGAAGCCAAACTCTATCATGATTCTGGCGAACTAGCTCAAACGGGGAATTATACCACCGATGGCAAATTGGAAGGAAAATGGATTAGCTATGATAGAACGGGAAGTGTTACTGCCGTGGCCTATTACGACAATGGTGATAAAGTGGGAACGTGGACTTTTTATCAGGGAGACCTTATAAAAGAAGTAAGTTATATGGACTCTAAAATTGCCAAGGTAGAAAATAAAGAAGTACAAAACGGTCGAATTGTTGTTAACTAGAACAATCCCGTTATAACAGAATAAAAAAGGGCTGGAGAAATCCAGCCCTTTTCGTTAAATAACTATAAACCGTGCGATCTTACAACCGCGCGCTTATCCAAGTCCATCCGGAGATATCGACCGGACTTCCGTTGAATACATTATCTGTTGGGTCGGCCATAGGCTGCCCGTCTACAATTACATTCGCAATGGGGCCGTCATCCTTCATGTCTACCTGAGTGTCGTACCCAGTCATGTAGATATTGCTCATAGTTGCTCCAGATTCTTTTTTGTACTGGAATGCAAGTCCTCCAGTTTCAGAAATACACGTAAAATTAGTAATCGTAGGGTTGAAGTTATCTCCATCGGCCTCGATGGCTGTAGAGAATCCTTCAATGCTGTGAAGCACGTATGTGTTGGTGATTCCACCGTTCCACCCTTCTGTCCAGTCGACAGAATCGTCTTCGTTGTTTTCGAAATATAGGTTAGTCGCGCTTACTGTTCCACCGAAGAATTCCACCCCATCGTCGGCACCGTTGATTACGGCGATGTTGTTAATTGAAGTCTCGGAACCTACAGCATAAAGAGAGATCCCGTTGTACTGAGACTCGGCGTTGATTTGGGCACCTGTTCCTAGAATTACCAAATAATCGATACTGCCAGAATTGTCTTCTGCGTCATTTCCGCCGTAAACAAATCCACCTACCTCGGCAATGGCGTCTGTTCCTTCTGTTGTAGGAGCATTTCCACATATAGTCAATCCACCCCAATCTCCTGGTTGTGCGTTCTGAGAAGACATCACCACTGGATTGCTAGCTGTTCCATTTATCTCTATTTCTCCACCCTTTAAGACTGCGATATATACTTCCGTACCGGCATCACGTGCTGTGATTTTGGTTCCGGCAGGGACAATTAGTTTACCTCCATCTTGAACAATGTAGGCATTGTTAAGTAGGTACTTGGTGTCAGGATCTAATGTAACGGTTCCGGTCACTTCACCTTCCAAGATGGTAAATGCATCACCTGTTTGGTTAGAAGAAACCCAAGAGAATAGTTCGATGTCTACAGTTGGAGGCGCGATATAAGAGTTGTTCGGGTCTCCGGCTTCACCATCGATGATAACATTTTCTAATGGTCCATCATCTTTCATATCGATAGACTCTTGGTATCCTACAAGAGAAAGCCCTGTGATGGTAGCACCAGATTCTTTCTTAAACTGTAAAGCAAGACCACCAGTAGTAGAGTTGGCAGTGAAGTTTTCTACAGTTGGGTTGGCGTTGTCTCCGTCTGCCTCTATCGCAGTAGAAAAACCTTCGATAGTGTGTAGCACATAGGTGTTGGTTACCGCTCCGTTCCAGCCTTCTGTCCAGTCTACAGCATCGTCTTCGTTGTTTTCTAGGTAAAGGTTGGTTACAGAAACAGTTCCTCCAAAGAACTCTACTCCATCGTCTGCACCGTTGATGATGGCTAGGTTGTCGATAGAAGTTCCGCTACCTACTGCATAAAGAGAAAGACCATTATACTGAGACTCGGAGTTGATCTGTGCACCAGAATCCTCGATGATCAGATAATCGATATTACCAGAACTATCGCTGGCATCGGTACCACCGTAAATCAAACCACCAACTTCGGCAATGGCGTCAACACCTTCAGTAGTAGGAGCATTTCCACAAAGTAGTAGTCCACCCCAATTTCCACCAGAAGCAGCACGCATAATAACGGGTAAAGAAGCTGTTCCCTGAACATCGATCTGTGCGCCTTGTTCTACTGCGATATAACGGTCGGTTCCGTCCTGCGCAACGATTACTGTTCCTGCGGGGATGGTAAGCTTAGCACCTTCTTTTACTAAGTAAGCTCCAGTTACAGTATACTGTAGGCTCGGGTCTAGGATTCTGTCGGACTCTAAGTTTCCGGTTAAGTTAGTGTCTTCCGTACCTCCGTCTCCGTCGTCGGTAGGCACAAAAGCATCATCATCACTGCTACAGCTAGTGGCAAAAACAATACTGAATACAGCGAGAAGAGCTGTAAGGTTTTTTAGTAGTTTCATGATTTAAAAATTGATTTGTTCGTTTGATTGATTGATTAAAATGAATATTTTGCCGTAAGGCCATACTGCCCGCCTTTGGAGTAAGACAATACGGTTTCTTCTGTTTCTATACCGGTGGTACTTGGTTTTACCAATTGTGTTCTTTCGATGGTTGGATTAAGGATGTTTCTACACATTAGCCCAACACTCCAGTGACTGCCGAGTTGTTTGTTTAAGATCAGATCTAGGGCTACAAATCCTTTCTCCACAATGGCATCATTATAGTTGATGTCACTAGACGTTTGAATTTCTGGCGCTCCTAAGGCGAAAATCCTGTCCGAAGCATAGTTGGCTACTAGGTTGGCATCGAATGGGTTCTCGTCGTTGGTGTTAAAGTTTAAAGAGCCGTTAAAAATCCAATCGGAAGCTCCTTGTAAACCTGTCTCTGTAAGGCCTTTGTAACGAAAGGTTCGTACAAAATTTCCATCTTCGTCAGTGATTTCCTTTAGATCTTGTTCGTGCCACATTCTAGAGGCATTTACATTAAGTCTAAGCTTTGGCTGGCCTTCTTCGCCATCGATGATATTAAATCTACCCTCTAGCTCTATTCCATATACCTGGGCCTTATCTCCAGAGTTAAAGTAGGAAAACACCCCGGCAGATCCGCGATCCTGTACACGGTTAATGGGATCATTTATTTGCTTGTAGAACCCAGTAAGGGAGACCAATTGATCGTTGCTCGGGAAGAATTCCCATTTTAGATCGAAGTTGTAGTTGGTAGAGGCTTCGATATTTGGGTTCCCACGTGTAACTTGTCCTGTTTGCGAAACATATTCGAAAGGAGCGATCTCCTTAAATTCGGGCAATGTCTGAGTGTTGCTGTTGGCAAAACGCAAACTGTGCTTTTCGTTGATATCGTACTTAAAAGTTACAGAAGGATAAAGTCTTCGGTAATCTTTACTTGTAGATCCTTCCCGCCCTGGGAAGTTATTTACTGCAAAGTCTACGTCGATATCATCCTGCTGGTAGCGCAGTCCTGTTTGGACGCTAAATTTGCCAAGAGACCCTGCAAAATCTATATATCCAGCGGCACTCTGCAACTTTCCTTCGTACACATCTGGGGTAAGGATATTGTATTCTAGGATATTATTGTCGAAGTTTTGTTGGGTAAATACCGCATCCAAATCGTCTATGGAAGTTGGATTGATTGCATTGGTAAAAGCTTCTTCCACTCCCACAAATTGCGACCCAAAATCACGTGTTTTATTACGATAGTTTGCTCCGATGTTTAAGTGAAAGAAACGATCCTCGTCATCCACAATTTTGATCTGGTCGTTGATACGTCCGGCGTATTCTACATCCTCAATTAGCTGTATGGATTTACGTTGTTGGAAGCCCCCGGTACGCCCTAATTGTACAAAGTCTTCGTCTACATCGAGGTTTAGTTCGTTCCGAATTCGGTTAGGCTCATCGGCACTTAAGTAGTTGTATGCCAGTCCCCAGTCTAAAGTATTAGTCTCGGAAATGTCGTGTGTACCTAATAGTTGAGTGACAGACAATAAGGTCTTTTTGATGTTTTGGTCACGGATAAATTGCGAGAGGCCTTCCTGTGGATCGGTCTCTTCAAAAATACCAGCCCCACCGCTTCTACCACCCTCGAAAACTTGCTCGTCTAGGGTGTTTACAAAAAGCGTATTAAAAGAAAGGTCGTTGTTGTCGTCAATTTTATAAGAAGCGTTTAGCAATCCAGAAGTGGCCACGGTCTTTTTCCAGGTAATTGCATCTGGGATGGTGTCATCGATAAAGTTCGATCGGTATTGTTTAAACTCTCCTTCGTTGTATTCGAAATTGGACGACTGTCCTGCAGTGACAAGCACCTTAAACTTATCGCCAAATTTCTTCCCAGCGCTCAAAGAAAGGCTCCCCAAAATTGGCGTGCTTTCCTTGATGGGATCCCAACCTTGCTGAGTAATCGCCTCGAAGCTGTTAAGCTCTCTTTGGTAAAACCCGAGTGTGACATCGTTTTGGTTTACAGAAACCTTAAAGTCGTCATACACATCGCCACTCATTACATTGGTGTTAATACCTGCTCGCATTCGCACTTCTAGCAGTTCACTACCGCTTAGCTCCTTAGAGGCGATGTCGATATTCCCAGAGGCCTGATCTGCAGAAAATTTAGGGTTGGTGGTCTTGCTGATGGAGACGTTCTTGATCAATCTGGTAGAGAATAGCTCCAAATCGATATTCTTTCGATCTACATTGTCCGATGGAATCGGAAGGCCATTCATGGTGGTATACAAATAACGGTCGCCCAAGCCACGTACAAATACGTCTCCAGAGCCTTCGGTTTTGTTAACCCCGGCGATTTTTGTTGTCGCATCGGAGGCATCGGTTACCCCAAGCTTTCTAAGTTGCTCGGCTCCGATACTCTCTCGTACTTCAATCGCGTTTCTTTGTTCTATTAGGAGCGCTGTTTCGCGCTCTCGGCTGGTCTGTACCTTAATGACTACCTCGTCTAGTGTAGCGGCACTGGCACTCAAACCTGCATCGATTCGAGTAAATTTGTCGGCCTCTACTACTACATTTGGAATATCTAAGGTTTCATAACCTACAAAGCTAAATTCGATGGTGTAGGTTCCGACAGGGACATTTTCTATAGAATAGTTTCCATCAAAATCTGATGTAGTTCCCTGCGATGTTCCTTTAATAATTACGTTTGCAAAGGGGAGTGGTTCATTATTCTGATCTTTGTCGATCAAAGCCCCTTCGATGGTTCCGGTCTGTGCGATCGCCAAGGTCGATATCAAAATGGCGAAAGCGGTGATTAATTTATTCATTAAGCGTGTTATAGTTATTTGCTGCAAAGAAACACCAAGCACCTCCAGATGCGGTTACCTACAGGTTATGCTTCTTTTAGCATATCGTAATTGTTAGGTTAGATAAATGTTAAGAAGCTTAATATTGTCTTTATTCTGCGCGCACTTATACCTTACAAGCAGTTGATAAATTTTAAAGGTGATGGACCGAAAGACTTGGATAAATCCGGTATCTTCATCCCTTTAAACCGTTAGCTTATGATGCAGTGGGAGGCCTTACTTTCCTTACGCCGACAGGGCGATGTCAATAAGCGGATTCGTCTCGAACAAGACGAGCGCCGCTTGGGTTTTGAAGTAGATTACGACAGAGTGATTTTTTCTTCGGCCTTTAGGAGTTTACAGGATAAAACTCAGGTAATCCCTATGTCCAAAACCTCCTTTGTGCATACCAGACTTACACATAGTCTGGAAGTAAGCGTAGTGGGGAGATCTTTAGGGCGAATTGCTGGAAATACATTGTTGCAACGACACCCCAACCTTAAACAATCTTTAGGTCATCAATTACAAGACTTTGGTGCCATAGTTGCTGCGGCGGCTCTTGCACACGATATCGGAAATCCGCCTTTTGGGCATAGTGGCGAAAAGGCCATAGGTGAGTTTTTTTCACGTGGTCCAGGACTCAGATTTAGAGAACAACTTACCGACAAAGAATACGCAGACTTAATCCGTTTCGAAGGCAATGCCAACGGATTTAGACTACTCACTGCTAGCGAGCATGGGGTTACTGGAGGCTTGCGCCTTTCGTACGCCACCTTGGGCGCGTTCTTAAAATATCCCAAGCAATCGCTTCCGCATAAACCCACCAAGCAGATCGCCGATAAAAAATATGGCATCTTTCAGGCAGATGTGCCTTTTTTCGAAGAAGTGGCCAACGACTTGGGACTACTGGCCCAAGGCGATGGGCGCTACAGCCGCCACCCGCTGGCTTACTTGGTAGAAGCAGCCGATGATATATGCTACACCATAATCGATTTCGAGGACGGAATCAATCTAGGACTCATAGAAGAAGAATTCGCGCTAGAGTATTTGGTGAAATTGGTAAAGGACAGCATCAATTTAAAAAAATATCAGGGATTGGACAGAGTAGCAGATCGATTGGCCTATTTGCGTTCTTTGGCCATTAGTACACTAATTGCAGAGGCGGTGCAAATTTTCCTCGATCACGAATCTGATATGATGAAGGGCAAAATGGACTTTGCACTATTGGATAAAAGCTCTTATAAGGCCCAAATAGAGGATATTATAAAGATCTCTGTCGATAAGGTTTATCGTTCTAAAGAAGTGGTTACCAAAGAGCTTTCGGGCTATTCCATTTTAAATACATTGCTCGAACATTATTCTCGGGCGATGGAACATTTCTTACAGGGGTCTCTTAGCCATAGAGACACTCTTTTACTTCAGGATGCGGGTATTATACTAGACGAAGAAGCAGGTGTATATCCAAACTTAATGCGAATCTGTGCGCATGTAGCTGGCCTTACAGATCACAATTCTTTGCAGATTTTTCGGAAAATTACCGGGAATCTTCAAGATTAACTATTTCAGCGTTATTTATTTTAAATATAACGCAGTATCTTAGAGGGCTTTAAAAAAAATTGTTAAATCACTACATCTCAAAAACCAAAGAATTATGAGAAAATTACTCTTCCTACTCGCTTTCCTTATGGTAGGCGCAGTGGGCGCACAAGATTACAAACAAGTGGTTACTTCTCACCTCAACAGTAAGAAGGAAGCCCTAGGATTAAATGCGAATGACATTTCGCAGATCGCTGTAGTAAGCGATGGATATTCTAAAAGCATGGATGTGCAAAATGTCTATGTATCTCAACAGTATCAGGGGATAGATATCTTTAATTCTGTTTCTGGATTTGCTATTCGCAATGGGGCGGTACTCTCTGAGGCCATGGGCTTCGAAGCGAATGTTCAAAACCGAATCAACACAACGAGTGCTTCAGTAACTCCGGCTTTGGCTGTTACTAAGGCGGCCAACGCACTTGGTTTGATTACCCCATCCAACTTACAATTGTTGGAGCAAGAAGGTAATACGTATACGTATGCTTCTGCTGGGATTTCTATCAACGATATCCCTGTGAAGTTGGTTTACCTTCCGATGGAAGACAACACGATTCGCTTGGCATGGGACCTAAGCATCTATCTATTGGATGCGAGTCATTACTATAGTGTTCGCATTGATGCCGTTAGCGGTCAGCTATTAGAAAAGACAGACTGGGTTGTTAGCTGTAATATTGCCGACGGAGACCACACGCACCACGTAGATGGAGACGGAATCCTATTTAAGCAAGACAACGCACCTGCCCTTACAATGGGTGGTGGAGCTCAGTATAATGTATTCCCTATTCCATTTAGAAGTCCTTTAGATGGAGACCCTATGGTTGTATCTGGGATCGAAGATGTAGATGCTTCTCCATTTGGATGGCATGACACAGATGGTGCTTCTGGTGCAGAATTCACCATCACTCGTGGAAACAACGTTCACGCACAAGAAGACCAGAATGGAAACAACGGAACGGGCTATTCTCCCGATGGAGGTCCAGACTTAAACTTCGACTTTCCATATGGTTTGCCTCAGCCTCCAGAAGATTTCTTGGATGCGTCTATTACCAACTTGTTCTACATCAACAACATCATGCATGATCTTTCGTATCGGTATGGGTTTGATGAAGAAAATGGAAACTTCCAAGCCAATAACTATGGTAATGGAGGTATAGGAAACGATTATGTATTTGCAGATTCGCAAGATGGATCTGGACAAAACAACGCTACATTTGGTACTCCTCCAGACGGGCAAAACCCACGTATGACTATGTTCTTATGGGATGCCTCTGGTTTGGTTGAGTTGTTGACTATCAACAACGGACCGTTGGCTGGCGGGTATACTGCAGTTGCAGCGAGCTATGGAGCCCCGATGCCGTCTCCTGCTTTAACCGCAGACCTTGTAGTAGTAGAAGATGATAACTCTGGGGCCTCAGAAGATCCTAACGATGCTTGTGACCCAATTACCAATGGGGGAGACCTTAGTGGTAAGATTGCTGTTATTCGTCGTGGAGAGTGTGAGTTTGGATTTAAATCCCTTGCCGCTCAGGATGAAGGAGCTGTAGCTGTAATTATGGTTAATAACGTGCCAGGAGACCCAATCGTTATGGGTGGTGGTGCAGTAGGTGCCTCGGTAACTATTCCTTGTATCATGCTTAACAATGCAGATGGTGAAGCATTAATAGCTGAACTTCTTGGAGGTGGTTCCGTTAATGGTAGTATCGAAGAAGTACCACTTGGATTCGAAATCTCTGGTGACCTAGACAACGAGGTTATCGCTCACGAATATGGACACGGTATTTCTAACCGTCTAACTGGTGGTCCGGCTGCTGTAGGTTGCTTGAATAACAATGAGCAAATGGGAGAAGGATGGAGTGACTATTTCGGAATTTGGTTTACCATGAAGGAGGGTGACCAAGGAACTGACGCTCGCGGAATCGGTACTTATGATGCAGGTCAAGGACCTGATGGATCGGGTATCCGTAATGCACCTTACAGTACAGATTTTGCGGTAAACGACTTTACCTATGTCAATATAAATAGTGTATCAATTCCACACGGTGTTGGATTTGTATGGTGTACCATGTTATGGGATATGACTTGGGCCTTCGTAGATGAGTTCGGCTTCGATGCCGATATGTACAGTGGTACAGGTGGAAATAACATGGCCATGCAATTGGTTATGGACGGAATGAAGCTTCAGACGTGTGCTCCTGGCTTCGTCGATGGTCGTGATGCTATATTGATGGCCGATGAATTGGCCAACGGTGGTGCCAACAAATGTATGATCTGGGAGGCGTTTGCCAACCGTGGTCTTGGATTTAGTGCAGACCAGGGAATCTCTGGTGCTGTAGGTGACGAAACGGAAGCTTACGACTTACCAGCCGAGTGTGATCTTGGTTTTGGAGATAGCGACTATGGAGCTAACTTCAGCATCTATCCAAACCCATCTAACGGTTTGATCAACATCGAATCTGTAGTGAGCCTTGGACAGACCAATGTTTCTATCTACGATATGAACGGACGTATGGTTTATACTCAGAACATGGAGTTGGGTAACCAAACAACTGTAGATGCAACTAGCCTAATGGCAGGTATCTACATCGTTAAAATCGATGGTGGTAACTACACCCACACTGCTAAAGTGATCATCCGATAATTATTCGGAAATAGATAAGAATTAGGGCCTCGAAAGAGGCCCTTTTTTTATGCTAAATTTTTAAGGAAGTCTGCTATCGACTGGGCATCGATGCCAGCGTCTTGCCTCAGTTCTGCTATAGTGCCATGTTCGGGAAAGCGGTCGTCTATCCCTAGGCGATAGACTTTTTTAGCGTAGCCATTGTCGCTGGCAAATTCGAGTATAGCGCTCCCAAAACCACCTTGTATTACTCCGTCTTCTACAGTGATGATATGTTCGAAATTTTCGAACACTTCGGCTAAGAGGGAAGTGTCCAAAGGAGCGATAAATCGAAGATCTATATGCGCGGGATTTAATCCTGCATTTTGGTCGAGTAGTTCTATGGCTGTAGATACTTCGTTTGCCATGGTCCCAATACTTAGAATCGCAATTTTAGATCCTTGGCGCAGGGTTCTTCCTTTACCCCAAGATACTTCTTCGAATTCTTGTTGCCAGTTTAATTGGGTCCCTCTTCCTCGCGGATAGCGGATGGCCAACGGCCCGTCTAAATCCAATTGTGCTGTATATAGAATATTGCGCAATTCGCTAAGCGAAGCAGGCGCACAGATGCTTAAGTTGGGGATGCACCGCAAATAGGCCATATCGAAGATGCCATGGTGCGTTGCGCCATCCTCTCCGACAAGTCCCGCTCTGTCTAGGCAAAATATCACGGGGATGTTTTGCAAACACACATCATGGATTAGCTGGTCGTATGCCCGTTGTAAGAAGGTAGAATAGATGTTGCAGTAAACCGTCATACCGGCAGTAGTCATACCAGCGGCTAGCGTGACGGCATGCTGCTCTGCAATCCCAACATCGAAGCCTCGATCTGGATAGGCCTCCATAAAATACTTTAAGGAGCTTCCGGTAGGCATGGCCGGTGTAATTCCGATGATGTTTTTATTTATCGCGCCCAGCTCCACCAAAGTTTTTCCAAATACGTCCTGAAATTTATCAGGCTGGTCGGTTTGCTTAGATGGGATCAATTCTCCTGTGGCCGCGTCGAAAGGCCCTGGTGCATGATAAGTAACCTGCTGTTCTTCTGCCTGCCGCAGACCTTTTCCTTTCTTGGTGATGAGATGTAAGAACCTGGGCCCTTTTTGATTTTTTAGGTCTTGTAGGGTTGCAATTAGTTCGGGCAAATTATGACCATCTACCGGCCCAGTATAGCTAAAGTTTAAGGCCTCGAAAATATTATCTGTTTCTGGGGCATGGTCTAAGGTGACCTTGGTGAGATACTCTTTTAAGGCTCCTACGCTTGGGTCGATGCCTATGGCATTGTCGTTAAGTATAACGAGTAAATTGGTATCTGTTACCCCAGCATGGTTTAAGGCCTCGAAAGCCATTCCGCTGGCGATGGATGCGTCACCCACCACAGCGATGTGGCAACGTGGGTCGCCCTGTAAGGCATTGGACATGGCCATTCCTAAGGCTGCAGAAATGGCCGTACTGCTATGACCTGTTCCAAAAGTATCGTAGATAGATTCTGCTCTTTTCGGAAATCCGCTAAGGCCACCTTTTTGTCTGTTGGTATGGAACTGCGCCTTCCGTCCAGTAAGGATTTTATGCCCGTAAGCTTGGTGACCTACATCCCAAATCAGTTGATCTGTTGGGGTGTCGAACACATGGTGCAAGGCAATGGTTAGCTCTACAACACCCAAGCTGGCTCCTAAATGCCCTTTCTTAACCGCAACGGTCTCTATAATAAAACTGCGTAATTGTTTAGCCAGCTCTTGCAACTGTTGGTTGTCTAAATCACGAAGATCTCGAGGGTCGTTTATTTGATCTAACAAGGGGTGCATGATGCAGCAAAGATACCATTTGAAATTGTACTTTTGTCCAATCGAACCCTTTGTATATGGACTTTGACAAGGACACACATTTTATGAAAATGGCGATGAAGGAAGCTCATGCTGCCTACGAGCAAGGGGAGGTGCCTATTGGTGCTGTGGTTGTAATCAACGACCAAATAATTGCCAGAGGCCATAACTTAACAGAGACGCTTACAGATGTAACGGCCCATGCAGAGATGCAAGCCATTACTGCGGCTTCTAATTATCTAGGCGGAAAATACCTGATAGATTGCACCCTATATGTAACCATGGAACCCTGCCAGATGTGCGCTGGGGCTTTGTATTGGAGTCAGGTCAGTCGTGTCGTTTATGCAGCAAGAGACGAGCAAAGAGGGTGTATTAATATGGGAACTCAATTACACCCCAAGACCAAGATGGAAGGCGGGGTATTGGCAGAAGATGCTTCAGCATTGGTAAAAAGGTTTTTTGCCGAACGTCGTAAATAGGCATAAAAAAAACCCCCGCATAAGCGAGGGTTGAATTCAAAGCGTAAACTATATCTATAGCACCTGTACGTTGGTGGCTTGCATGCCTCTTCTTCCTTCAGACTCTTCGTAAGATACGTTGTCTCCTTCATTGATTTCGGTTCCGTTCAATGCGGTTACGTGTACAAAGATGTCTTGACCTGTTTGATCGTTTACAATAAAGCCAAATCCTTTGTCTTTATTAAAAAATTTCACTGTTCCTTCCATGGTAGTTATAAAGTAATAATTAAAAAGCAAAGGTAATAGAATTTAATTTGCTCAGCTTAAATAATTGTTATCAAATTAAATTGGCCTTTTTAAAGGTCTTTTTCTTCGCCTTCTTGGCGCATCTTATCGATGTTTTCCTTGGTAAGCATATAGTCTTTCATACTGCGGTCTTTCCAACGATGGTAGATAAAAACAGGCATCCATATAAAGAACATTGCCGCGATAGAAATTCCGATGCAAAATTCCCCTGTCTTTGGGTCAGCCTCGCGGGTCCAAAAGCCAAAAGCGGTGGTCCCAGCGATAGCTAAAAAGCCGATGATTAGAAAATATTTCAACCTATTGGTTGGTTAGGGCGATGTTTAGTTCGCCAAGTTGCTCGTTGTCTATGGGTGCCGGAGCATCGATCATTACATCGCGCCCAGAATTGTTCTTTGGGAAGGCGATAAAGTCTCGAATGGTCTCTTGTCCACCTAGGATAGACACCAAGCGGTCTAACCCAAAGGCGATCCCTCCGTGCGGAGGTGCACCATATTGAAAGGCGTCCATTAAAAAGCCAAACTGCGCCTGAGCTTCTTCTGGAGTAAACCCTAAGTAGTCGAACATTTTGCTTTGAATCTCCTTGTCGTGGATACGAATGGATCCTCCTCCAATTTCGTTCCCATTGAGGACCAAATCGTAAGCGTTGGCTTTTACCGCCGCAGGCTCTGTCTTAAGCAGCTCCATCTGTCCCGGTTTAGGCGAGGTAAATGGATGATGCATGGCATGAAAACGGGCAGTTTCTTCGTCCCACTCTAATAGTGGAAAATCCACAACCCAAAGAGGTGCAAATACATCCGGATTTCTAAGACCCATTCGCTCTGCCATTTCCATACGCAGAGCGCTAAGTTGCGCTCTTACTTTGTTGGTTTCGCCAGATAGAACGCAAATTAAATCACCGGCTTTAGCACCGGTAACCTCTGCCCATTTGGCCAAATCTTCTTGGTCGTAAAATTTGTCGACAGAAGATTTGTAGCTGCCGTCTTCGTTACAACGTGCATAAACCATCCCAAGGGCACCCACTTGTGGCCGCTTTACCCAGTCGATAAGTTTGTCGATCTCTTTACGAGAATAAGAATTCCCACCAGGAACGGCAATACCAACTACTAGTTCTGCACTATTAAAAACATTGAATTCTTTATGCTGAGCCACCTCGTTAAGCTCGCCGAATTCCATTCCAAAACGGATATCGGGTTTGTCGTTCCCGTATCGACGCATGGCGTCATCGTAGGTCATTCTTGGAAAAGATGCTACATCGACTCCGCGAATTTCTTTAAGCAAGTGACGCGTTAAGCCTTCGAAGGTATTTAGGATGTCTTCTTGAGTAACAAAGGCCATCTCGCAATCGATTTGCGTAAACTCTGGCTGTCGATCTGCACGTAGGTCTTCGTCCCTAAAACATTTTACTATTTGGAAGTACTTGTCCATACCACCCACCATCAAGAGCTGTTTAAAGGTCTGCGGCGATTGTGGCAAGGCATAAAATTCTCCCTCGTTCATCCTAGATGGCACAACAAAATCGCGGGCTCCTTCTGGGGTAGATTTAATGAGATATGGTGTTTCGACCTCGACAAAGTCTTTGGCCGAAAGATAATTGCGGACCGCCATGGAGACTTGGTGTCTAAACACTAAATTGTTTCTCACAGGGGTACGACGAATGTCTAAGTAGCGGTATTTCATCCGCAGATCATCCCCACCATCAGTTTCATCCTCGATGGTAAAAGGAGGCGTAAGCGAATCGTTAAGCACAGTGAGTTCCTTTACCAGAATCTCGATATCCCCAGTTGGCATTTTTGGATTCTTGGACTCACGCTCGATGACAGTTCCCTGAACTTGTATCACAAACTCACGGCCTAAGCTAGAGGCTGTCTCCATGACTTCCTTGGAAGTACGCTCTTCATCAAAAATAAGTTGAGTAAGGCCATAGCGATCCCGAAGGTCCACCCATACCATAAAGCCTTTATCACGTGTTTTCTGAACCCATCCAGCTAGGGTTACTTCTTTATTTACGTCTTCGATGCGCAGGGCACCGTTGTTGTTGGTTCTATACATAATTGTGCTAAAAACGGATGCAAATTTAATAAGATTATAGCAGCATTGGCCTATACTAAGCGTCTTATTTGTATTGCGCTATAACATTGAACTTTAAATAAAAAGCCCTGTAGTGACTACTACAGGGCTCGATATTATGCGGCTTCTTGATAAACCTCTTCTTGTTCGGGTTTGGATTTGCCAAACCAGCTTCTCCATCGTAATTTTAAACGGTAAACTATATAGAACAGTACCGGTACGATTATCAGGGTTAAGAAGGTGGCGATAATCAGACCATAAATGACAGCCTTGGCTAATGGGCCCCAGAAAATCACATTATCTCCTCCGATGTAGATCTTCGGATCCCCGATGGCAAACAGACTAAAGAAGTCGATGTTTAAACCGATAGCGAGCGGGATTAGTCCAAGCACGGTTGTAATCGCTGTAAGGATTACAGGACGCAAACGAGCTTTCCCAGCACGAACGATGATTTCCTTCATCTCGTTTACCGGTAGTATGTCCTTGTCGTCCATCTCCAATTCTACCATACGCCTGTCGATAAGCAGCTGGGTATAGTCTAGTAATACCACTCCATTGTTTACCACAATTCCTGCGAGGGAAATAATACCCATCATGGTCATCATGATCACAAAGGGTGCTCCGGTAATTAGTATTCCGCCAAATACCCCGATGAAACTCAGGAAGATGGCAAGCATAATAATCATCGGTTTGGTGAAAGAGTTAAATTGGAATACCAGGATTAGCATAATCAGTCCCAGACCAGAAAAGAAGGCGCCCATCAAAAAGGCCATCTGCTTGTTCTGCTCTTCGATTTGCCCAGTATAGTTAACGTTGACCCCGTTTGGCAGCTCGGTAAAGTTGGCCATCTCGGTCTCGATTTGACTTACAATGGCACCGGCGTCTGTATAACCCGCTTCTAAGGCAGAGTAAACTGTTACCACCCGTTTGCTGTCGCGGTGCTTAATGGCACTAAACGAAGAGGTGTTTCGCTGGCTGGTCACCGCAGAAATCGGAATCTCCTTAATTTGGCCACTGGCCTGATCGCGGAAAGTGATATTCTGGTTAAACAGGGCGCTTTTGTTATACTTCAAATCTTCGTTAAAGCGCACGTAGATATCGTAGTCTTCTCCATCGTTTTTATAGATTCCTGCCTTTTCTCCAAAGATCGAACGCCGTAATTGGTTCCCTACTTGCCCTGTAGCTACACCAAGCTCTCCAGCTTTTTGGCGGTCCACGTAAATCTGCATGGCGGGTTTTCCTTTGTTTACATCGATCTTTAATTCGTCGATTCCTGCGATATTTCGTGAGTTGATGAAGTTTCTCATCAGCTCGGCAGATTGAATCAACTCATCATAGTCGTCTCCTTCTATCTCGATGTTGATAGGATATCCCGCTGGCGGGCCTACCGCGTCCTTTTCTACAGAAATAGCGACGCCAGGATAAATACCTTTTAGGGCCGCCTGTACCTTAGCTCTTAAAACCTCGGTGTCTTTACCATCGCGGTATTTGTATTCGCGCATGGTGGCAGTAATCTTTCCTCGGTGCGGCATTTCGGCACTAGATCCCCCATCTGTCTGTGGGTTACCAGCACCTTCTCCTACCTGCGATACTGCAGATTCTACCAAGAAGTTATATGCATTTCCTTCTATATATTCTGGATCGTTTACCACTTCATAGACCTGTTCTTCGATGGCCTTAGTCATGGCATTGGTCTTATCGATATCGGTTCCTTGAGGGTATTCGATATAGACGATAATTTGGTTGGGCTTATTGTCTGGGAAGAACTCGATTTTGGTTCGTTGACTACCAACGGACATACCAAACATCATAAAGACCACGATCAATAACATAAAGGTACCTCCGGTATAAACCAGTGGGCGGTATCCTTTTAATGCGCCGCGTAGAACGTTTTTGTATTTTTCCTCTATCCAGGTTAAGATGTTACGTTGGAAGTAATTGGCGGCCTTCTTTAAACCGTATTTATAGAGCCAGAATAAGATGGCGGTTGTGATCATCAGCGAGCCAAGGCCGCTCATGGCTCCACCAAAGAGCAGGATTACAATCCCGAATCCACCAAGAACGATAGATAGTCTTATCAATGCTTTTAGCGATAGCGCTCGCTCTTCGGTCTCCATAAATTGCGATACCAACATGGAGTTGATAAAGATGGCGACAAATAGCGACGACCCCAGCACCACCGATAAGGTAATCGGGAAGTAGATCATAAACTCCCCCATCACCCCAGGCCACATCCCTAAGGGGACAAAGGCTGCTACTGTAGTAGCGGTAGAGATGATAATAGGGAAGGCGATCTCGCCAATCCCTTTTTTGGCTGCTTGTATGCGAGACATGCCTTCTTCGTCCATCAAACGATAGACGTTTTCTACCACCACAATACCGTTATCCACCAGCATCCCTAGTCCCATAATAAGGGCAAAGAGGATCATGGTGTTCATGGTGTACCCCAAAGCCGACAGAATCATAAAACTCATAAACATCGACATAGGGATGGCAAACCCAACAAAGAGCGCGTTTCTAAACCCAAGGAAGAACATCAAAACCGTCACTACCAGGATAATCCCAAAGATGATGTTGTTTACCAAATCGTTTACTTGGTTGATGGTCTTGGCGCTTTGGTCGTTGGCGATGGTTACCGTAACATCCTGTGGGAACACATTGACCTTTGCATCTTCAATAATCTCCTCGATTTTGGCCGCAGCCTCCACCATGTTTTTCCCGGCACGTTTTTTTACGTCTAGCATCACCACCTCTTGTCCATATTCTCGGGCGTAGGTGGTTTTTTCTTTTTCTTTAAAAGTAATAGTTGCAATGTCTTTTAGGTACACTGCTCCATTGTTGCTCTTAACCACAAAGTTGTCTAGTTGCCCAGGGTCTTCAATCTCCCCCAGAATGCGAAGGGTTCTCCTTTGTCCCGAGGTAATCATATTCCCTGCGCTAGTGGTCATGTTTCCATTTCTAATGGCATTGATCACATCGCTAAAACTTACCTGCGAAGCCATCATTTTATAGATGTCTACAGCAACCTGTACTTCTTTGTCCTGTGCCCCTCGAATGTCTGCCTGCTTTATTTCGGGCAGATCTTCTATGCGGTCTTCCAGGTATTCGGCATACTCCTTTAGCTTATCGGTCGGGTAGTTTCCCTGAATGTTGATGTTGCTAATAGGGGCTTCCTCAGAGAAGTTTAGGTCGAATACATTGGGCTCTACCTTGGCTCCGTTAAAGGTGGGCCAATCTTCGCTGGCCTTTTCCGAATCCACTTCGTCCTTCACTTTTACCTTGGCAGCGTCGACGCTTATATTCTCGTCGAATTCTACGGTGATGATTCCGTAATCTTCCTGAGATGTAGATAATACCTCGACTACGTTGCTGATGTTTTTAAGACGGTCTTCTAACGGATCGATAATAAGCCGCTCGATGTCTTCTGCCGTATTTCCAGGGTAAGGCGTAGAGATATACACCTTGGTTTCCTTGATCTCTGGGAAGTTCTCACGGGGCATGCTGTTATATGCAGAAAGCCCGCCAAACAGTATAATCCCTATGATGAGGTAAATGGTCGTTCGGTTGTCTATCGCCCAGGACGACAGCCGAAACTCCTTGTTGACATTTTTCTTTTTCTTACTCATCGCCAGACATTTTTAAGATCTTAACATGCTGTCCATCCTTAACGCTACGCGCGCCTTCCTGGATAATGGTGTCTCCGCTTTTTAGCCCGTCTTTGATCTCAACAAAATCGCCTTCTGTCTTGCCGGTTTTAATCACGACGCGTTGCGCTACAGATTCTCCTGCACGCTCTGCGGCTTTGGTGACATAAACATATTGCGAACCAGAAGCGTCTTCTGATATAACAGACTGTGGAATTAGTATAGCTTCTTCGCTAGAGTAGTCGTTGATTTTAAGCTTGGCCGTAAGGTTAGGTTTTATATGCCCGTCTTTGTTAGGGACGGTTACCTCTAGGCGGAACGTGCGATTAGCTGGGCTGATATAATTCCCCACCTGCCGTACTTTGGCTTGGATGGTCTCGCCCAATACCGGGAAGTACACCTCTACGTTTTTCCCTACTGTGACATCGGCCAAATAGGTCTCTGGAATATCTGCTTGTATATACATATCGCTTAGGTTAACCAAGCGCATCACCTGGGTCATCCCTGCAGACACCACCGTTCCTTGGTCGGTAATTACATCGTCGATAACTCCGCTAAAAGGGGCTGTTAACCTGGTTTTGGCAACCTGCTTTTCCATTTGGTTTACGGCATTCTTTTGTGCCTCATAGCTGGTTTTGGCCTGCAAATATTGGATTTCGCTACCGATTTGTTGGTCCCATAGACGTTGCTGACGTTCGAAGGTTGTCTTGGCCAATTCTGCCTGAACCTCTAACTGCGCTAGTTGTTGTCCCAAACCACCATCGTCGATGGTCGCCAATAATTGCCCCTTGCTTACCTTTTGTCCTTCGCGTACATGCACCTTGGTCATCATTCCAGAGAATTCTGGATAGAGCACAATGTTTTGCTTGGTTTCTACACTTCCCTGTATTTCAAGAAAGTGATCGAAGTGATCGGCATTAGCGGTAAAAGCCGTAACCAATGGTAATTTTTTTACCGTATCTAGTTTAGAGATGGCTAAGTCGATCTCGTTTAAGGTACTATTGATTTCGGTCTGTTGAGCTGCGACCTCGGCACGCTTGGCCCGGATTTGTTCTAGGTCTCCTGTAGCGATGACGTCTTCGGCCGATTTTTCTTTTCCTCCACAGGATGCCAAAACGATGGCGCCAAGGAAGGTGATTGCGATTTTTTTCATGACCTTGTGTTTCATTGTTAGTTGTTTCTTAATGCTGGTGTGTTTAGTACGGTCTCCAAGTCTGCTTTGCTGTTGATTAAGTCTAACATAGACTGGAAGTAGCGTTCTTGGGCTGTATATAGTTGAAGTTGTGCTTGTCTTAGTTCGAAAGAAGTAGATAGTCCTTCCACAAATTTTACCGAGTTTTTACGTTCGATGCGTTCGGAAAGATTTAGGTTCTTCTTGGCATTTTGATAGACTTCTATAGAAAAGCGATAATTGCTTTTTGCAGTATCGTATTCTAGCTTGATGGACTGCATGGTCTCTGTAAGTTGTGTCTGAGCTTGTTCTTCGGCAATTTTGGCTTGTTGGGTACGCGCACTTCGGGCTCCACTACTAATTATAGGTATGTTCATATTAACCCCTAATACAGAAGATTGAAACCAAGGTGTTTCTGCATCCAAAAAGGCAAAATCGCTCTCGAAAGCCGATGTCCCATAGTTTACAAAGGCGAACAGATTGGGGTAGGCTCTACTCTTTTCTAGTTTGGTCTCTAATTCGCGCTGCTCGGTAAGGTTGATGGCAATTTTATAGTCGACATTGTTCTCCAAGTTAAGGGCGTCGCTCATCAATTCTAGTTGGATGTTAGACTCTGCTAGGTCGTCCAAGTTCTCTGTTAGAAGTACTTGGGTGTCGATGTCAATCCCAAGTGCCAGATTAAACATCTGTTGTGCGATTATCAATTGGCGTTCGGCATTTTGTACAACGGTTTCTAACTCTACATAGGTTATCTCCAATTGTTCTACATCTTCTTCTTCGGTAAGTCCGTTCTCGAAAATCTTTTGCGTCTCCCTTAGGTTGTCGGCCACATTGTCCCTGTTTTCTGTAAAAATCCGAACAAACTCTTCAGAAAGCAGCACGCTACAATAAGCGTTTATGACTCCGCGGCGAACCTCCAATTGGGTTTTTTCGTTGGCGTTTTCGGAAAAATCCAGGAAGGTTTTGGCAGCCTGTAGGCCAACAAGATAACTCCCGTCAAAGATCAGTTGGCTTAAGGTAGCCGTGGCGTTAAAGCTTTGTTTGGTTCCAAAGGTAACCGGGATAAAGCCTTCGGCTGGGGTTGGCGAATCTGTACGCTCGATGTCAAAATAATCTTCTACCGTACTTACCACACTCTCCCGATTGTCGAAAGCGGCGGCAGGTAAAAGAGATACCGGTTGTTTGATGTTATTGGTATAGCCTAAAGTTGCGTCGATCTGTGGCAGACCTGCGGCTGTGGCTTCCCATTTTTGTTTGATGGCAATGGCAATGTCCCTACGGGCATTGATGGCGGTGTAGTTGCTGTCCAGGGCAAAGGTTACAGCTTCTTCTAAAGAAAAACTATAGGGGCCAGACGTTTGAGCCGTTGCGGTGATGGTTCCTAACAATACGGCTAGCACGAACAAATGGTTACGCATTATTTACAGTTGTTTTAATGAATTTTTTAAGCACTTTTAGACCGTCTTTGGTTACAATTCCTCTTAGATGGTATTCTAAAAAGGCTTCGAATAAGACATGGCGGGGAAAATCGTTAGGTGGGAATAGGTTGAAATCCTTGATACCGTGCACCCCATTAAAATAGATGCGAGATACAAAATTGATGTCGAGATTGTCTCTATACAAGCCCATGGCAATTCCCCTTTCGAGGTTCTGGACCATGCAATCGCACATTTTGTCAAAATGCTTCTCCTTTAGGGTGCAATGGATTTCGGGGTAATATTTCTGAAGCTGATACTGTGGGGAAGATTTTTCGTTTTTCAGCTTGAGCATCATGAATTTTTTAATCTCATAGAGCTCTTCTATGGGATCCATCTCCATGGTGAGGATGTTCTCGATCCCTTCAGAAATGGATTCGAACAGGCTAAAAGTGACTGCGCCTACCAATTCTGTTTTGTTTTTAAAGTGGGTGTAGATCGTCTTTTTGGAGATGCCCATTTCTTGGGCTATATCGTCCATCGTGACGCTCTTAAAGCCAAGATTCAGGAAAAGCTCGGCTGCTTTGAGTATGATTTTGTCTTTCATTGTGATTTGCAAAAATACGTATGGAAACTTTAAAAACAATTTAAGTTTCCAAGGTTTTACAATTTTTTAACATTTCCTTAGAAATGCATTTCTGCTCGCGTTGGCGTAGTATTGCCCCGCAAGTAGTATTTTAGCCAAAATTTTTACATGGAATTATTGCAACATTATGGTAATCTGTTGGAAGGAGCGATAGACGAAGCAATTCCGAACAAACAACCCAGCAACCTTTACCAGCCCTTGCATTATATCTTGTCTTTGGGCGGCAAGCGACTTCGGCCAGTTCTTACCCTGTTTGCGGCAGATATATTTGGGCAAGCGTCTAAAGAAGCGGTTCCTGCTGCTTTGGCGGTAGAATTATTCCATAATTTCTCCCTTATTCATGATGATATCATGGACGATGCACCCTTAAGAAGAGGGAAGCAAACGGTTCATGAAAAGTGGGATGTTAACACCGGAATCCTATCGGGGGATGCTCTGTTGATTTTGGCATATCAGTTATTCGAAAACTACGATCCGGAGCTGTTTAGAAAATTAGCAGGTCTGTTTAGCAAAACAGCCATGGAAGTATGCGAAGGCCAGCAATTCGACATGGACTTCGAGACCCGTAACGATGTGAGCATCGACCAATACCTTACCATGATCCGCTTTAAAACGGCGGTTTTAGTTGGGGCGGCTTTAAAAATGGGTGCCATGATTGGTGGAGCGGATGAGGCAGACCAACAACGGATTTACGACTTTGGCGTTAGCCTCGGGGTGGCCTTCCAATTGCAAGATGACTACTTGGATGCCTTTGGAAACCCAGAAACTTTTGGCAAGCAAGTAGGTGGCGATATCCTCGCCAACAAAAAAACCTACCTCTACTTAAAAGCATTGGAACTGTCTGGCGACGAAGCTGCCCAAGAGCTGCAAGGCTTGTTTAACGGCAGCGGTGCTTCAGACCATGAAAAAATAAGTAGGGTAAAAGCGCTATTCGAACAGGCTGGTGCGACTACGGCTATTAAAAACGCCATCGCCCAATATACCAGCGATGCTTATGGGCAGTTAGAGGGGATGGAAATTGAACCTAACCGCAGGGAACAATTACGCATGTTTGGCGATTGGTTGATGAATAGAAACGTCTAGAAATAAACCCGAACAAAAGGATTCCAGGCCTGGGCATACACCCCATCTCTTTCTTGGTAAAGCACATTGTAACGAAGGCCGATGGTGACGCCACCGGTTCTAAACCCACCTCCTAAAAACAGGGCAGTATTCCAAAAATTGTCGCTCACATCTCCGCCAGGAAATTTATTGGTTTGATTTACTCGAAGCTGCTCGATTTCTGCAGATAGCTGAATCTCGGGGATGGGGTTTCCTAGTAAGATCCAACTTCCTCCGTAAAGGGTAGATTCGAAAAAGTCGTCATCCTGGTAACTCAGGATAAGCGAAGGCCCCATACTAAAGTAAGGATTAAAATGATAAATGGCACTAGGCGCAAGGGTTCCGCTAAAGTAACCATTCCCAAAACTGAGCCCGATTCCTCCTCCCCAACTAACATGCCTCCAAAAATTTGAAGGGGGCTTTTCCTCCTGAGCGTTGAGGTTAAAACTAGCGATGGAAAACAGCAATACAAGCATCCATAATAGGGGTCGGGATACAGTCATAACAATAGGTTTTTGGACGAAATGTTCGTCTAAATATAAGGATTAAAAGAAAGGGGGATAATGGGATTTATTGTATTTTTGTAGCGTTTTATAAAAAAGCAGCTTATAGCATTCTATCATGGATAGATTTTCTTTTCTCAACGCGGTTCATCCTTCGTACATCGCAGAGCTTTACGATAAATACCTTCAATTTCCTGATGAGATCGAGCCCAGTTGGCGTTCATTCTTTCAAGGATTCGATTTTGGTATAGAAAATGGCTCTTTGGAAGCCTTGGGAATCGAATTAGATGGAGCTGTGGTTCCGGATCAGGTTCTCAAAGAATTCCGTGTCATCAAACTGATAGACGCCTACAGAACTCGAGGACACCTATTTACACATACCAACCCGGTACGTGAGCGTAGAAAGTATCTGCCTACATTGGATATCGAAAATTTTGGACTTTCCAATGACGATTTGGGGACCTTATTCGATGCGGGTTCTGTCCTTAACCTAGGCAAGGTTACCCTAGATGAAATCATTCGGCACCTAAAGGCCATTTATTGCGATGCCATCGGGATCGAATATATGTATATCCGTAATCCGGAAGAAATCCAATGGATTCAAAATTGGTTGAACAACAACGACAACCATCCAAAATATTCAGGCGAAGAGAAAAAACACTTGCTTCAAAAGCTTAATGAAGCTATTTCATTCGAGTCTTTCCTCCATTCGAAGTATGTAGGGCAGAAGCGTTTTTCCATAGAAGGGGTAGACGCATTAATTCCTGGTTTAGATACCCTGATAGAAAAAGGAGCAGAAGAGGGCATAGAAGAGTTTGTTGTGGGGATGGCACATCGTGGCCGTCTAAATGTATTAACCAACATCTTTGGAAAATCTACCGAAGCCATTTTTAGCGAGTTCGACAGCAAGGAGTATGACGAAGCAGAGCTTTTTGATGGAGATGTAAAATACCATATGGGCTGGACCAGCTTTCGCACTACTGATAGAGGAAAAAAGGTCCGAATGGATCTGGCCCCCAACCCTTCACATCTAGAAACGGTTAACGCCGTAGTAGAAGGGATCTCCCGCGCCAAATTGGACGACAAGCTCGATGGAGATTCCAAAAGAATATTACCCATCCTAATCCATGGTGATGCAGCCGTTGCTGGTCAAGGTGTTGTATACGAAGTGGTGCAGATGGCGCAGTTGGAAGGCTATAAAACAGGCGGGACCATCCATGTAGTGGCCAACAACCAAGTTGGGTTTACCACCAATTATCTCGATGCGCGTTCTTCTACCTATTGTACAGACGTTGGGAAGGTTACCCTATCGCCGGTATTACACGTAAATGCGGACGATGTAGAGGCGGTTTGCCATGCCTTTACCTTTGCTTTGGAGTTTAGAATGAAATTTGGACGAGATGTTTTTATCGACGTCTTAGGATATAGAAAGTATGGGCACAACGAAGGGGACGAACCTCGTTTTACGCAACCCAAACTCTATAAGGCTATTAGCAAGCATCCCAACCCAAGAGATATTTATGCACAGCGTCTTATCAAGGAAGGTGTCATCGATGCCAATTATGTGAAGCAGTTAGAAGCGAGCTATAAGGGCGACTTGGAAGAAGACCTCGAGGCGTCTCGTAAAAAAGATAAGACGGTAATCACAGAGATTCTGGCCGATGATTGGGCAGATTATAATCTGGGGCATCTAGAGGATGTTCTAAAGCCAGTGGACACGAGTTTCGATCTTCAGCGACTGGACCAGTTGGCAGCTGGGATAACGCAATTGCCTACCGATAAAAAATTTATACGGAAGATCCAACGCATAATCGCCGATAGAAACCAACGCTATACCGAGACCGACCAATTAGATTGGGCAATGGGCGAATTACTGGCCTATGCCACCTTGATGGATGAAGGGAACAATGTGCGTATTTCTGGACAGGATGTAGAGCGAGGGACCTTCTCTCACCGACATGCCATTATAAAGACCGAAGATGATGCAGAAGAAATCAACCTACACAATACCATTGGCCTAGATGGGCAGATGTATATTTACAACTCGCTGCTTTCAGAATATGGTGTGGTAGGATTCGACTATGGTTATGCCATGGCAGCACCAAATACCCTCACTATTTGGGAGGCGCAGTTTGGAGATTTTTCCAATGGGGCCCAAATAATGTTAGACCAATACATCTCTGCGGCCGAGGCCAAATGGAAAACACAAAACGGCTTGGTGATGCTTTTGCCTCATGGTTACGAAGGACAGGGGTCCGAGCATTCATCGGCGCGCATGGAGCGTTACTTGCAGTTGTGCTCGCGCGATAATATGGTGGTTGCAGATGTCACCACACCGGCGAATTTCTTTCACCTGATGAGAAGACAGATGAAATGGCACTTTAGAAAGCCGCTTGTCGTCTTTACACCAAAGAGTTTGCTAAGACACCCTAAAGTGGTATCGAGCAAGGTAGAATTGGCTAATGGAAAATTCCAGGAAGTAATCGATGATGCCGAAGTACAGAAAAAAGCAGTAAAGCAGGTGGTGTTCTGTACAGGGAAGTTTTATTACGACCTATTGGAATACCGGGAAGAGAATGATAGAAAGGACGTTGCGTTGGTACGTGTGGAGCAATTGTTTCCGCTGCCAGAAGAACAATTAAAGCAGGTCATTGCATCCTACCCGAAAGATGCCCGTTTGATGTGGGCACAGGAAGAGCCTAAAAACATGGGAGCTTGGGGTTATATGCTGATGAATTTTGACTGGGTAAAATTGGAGCTGGCCTCCAGAAATGTATATAGTGCCCCTGCAGCAGGAAGCAGCACTCGATCTAAGGCTAGGCACAAAGAAGTGATCGAAAAAGTATTTGAACAATAACCTGAATCAGGAAAAAACGATAATCATGCTAGAAATGAAAGTCCCATCACCGGGAGAATCCATTACCGAAGTAGAAATTGCTGAGTGGTTGGTAGAAGACGGTGACTATGTGGAAAAGGACCAGGCCATTGCCGAGGTCGATAGCGATAAGGCTACCTTAGAATTGCCTGCAGAAGCCAGTGGGGTCATTACCTTAAAGGCAGAAGAAGGCGACGCCGTAGCTGTTGGCGCTGTGGTTTGCCTAATCGACACCGATGCAGTCCGTCCGGAAGGTTTAGAAGCCGCCCCAGCCGCAAAATCTAGTGCGCCAGTGGCTTCGGAAGAAGCTCCGGCAACTCCGACAACAACCAATTATGCTACAGGCACTCCTTCGCCAGCAGCGCGTAAAATTTTGGACGAAAAAGGTGTCGATGCAGCCGCAGTAGCTGGTTCTGGTCGTGACGGTCGCATTACGAAGGACGATGCTGTAAAAGCGGTGCCTTCTATGGGATCTGGCGGCGATAGCGAACGCGGTTCTTCTCGCAAGAAGCTTTCTATGCTGCGTCGTAAAGTTGCAGAACGCCTAGTAGCTGCTAAAAACGAAACGGCTATGCTTACGACCTTTAATGAGGTGGACATGGGACCAATTTTCGAGTTGAGAAAGCAATACAAAGAACAATTTAAAGAGAAACACGGGGTGGGACTTGGGTTTATGTCCTTCTTCACCCTTGCCGTTGTTCGTGCCTTGGAATTGTACCCAGATGTCAATTCTATGATCGATGGCGACTACCAGATCAAGTATGATTTTAAGGATATTTCCATAGCGGTTTCAGGACCAAAAGGACTTATGGTACCCGTTATTCGCAATGCCGAAGAGCTTAGCTTTAAAGGTGTAGAGAGTGAAGTAAAAAGGTTGGCCATCCGCGCTCGTGACGGGCAGATTACCGTAGATGAGATGACAGGAGGAACTTTTACCATTTCTAATGGAGGGGTATTTGGAAGTATGCTTTCTACGCCCATCATCAACCCACCACAGTCGGGAATATTGGGAATGCATAATATCGTAGAGCGTCCTATCGTTAAAAATGGCGAGATTGTAATAGCTCCTGTAATGTTTGTGGCTCTTAGTTACGACCACCGCATTATCGATGGACGGGAATCTGTAGGTTTCTTGGTAGCCGTCAAGGAGGCCCTAGAGAATCCTGTAGAAATCTTGATGAATAACGAGATAGAAAAGGCTTTAGAGCTTTAAGTACACCCACCCTTATAAATATGAAAACCCCGGTCCTCACAGTCCGGGGTTTTCTTTGGTTAGTTAGCTATGCTGAGTTTTTTTACTAAACGAAGTAATTAACGATATTCAGCAGGACGATACCAATAATAAAGAGCATTAGGCCATAAAATGTCCATCGGTGCTCCTTTTTACTTTTTATTTTATCTATCCGCATAACTCGCTGATTATCCATAATGTAAAAGTCGTGGATTTGGCTTTAAAAGTAAATACGAGGAGCCACGTAGATTTATAAGAGGCGGTCTTGGTGTTCTTTGGCCCAGATCAGTAAACTATTGGTCTTATGCTGTAGTTCGAGTTTATTGATGATATTGGACCTGTGCTTCTCTACAGTCCTGTGAGAGATAAAAAGCATCCCAGCAATCTCTTTGTTGGTTTTGTCTTTGGCTATCAGCTTTAGAATTTTTCGCTCCGAAGGCGTCAATAATTTTAGGACGTCATCTTCTTCCCTCGGATCATCCAACAATTCTCGGATCTTGGGACTAAAGTATGAGTTCCCTTCGGATACCGTATAGATGCAATTTTCGATCTCATCCAAAGCAAACTCTTTAAGGATGTAGCCGTAAATATTTAGATCCTTAGCCTGACGATAGAGATCCTTTTCTTTATGAAAGGTGATCAGGACAATCTTTGTGCGCCAATGATTGGTATTGCATTTACGCGCTATTTCTATTCCGGACATAAAAGGCATCTGAATATCCAAAATGGCGATATCGGGTTCTAGCTTGGCGATTAAATTATAGGCTTCTCTGCCATCGACTCCGCTTCCAACCAGATTGTATCCTTTCTCGATTAGAAAATTACTTAAACCCTTAAGAAGTAAGGGATGGTCGTCGGCAATTATGATGGATTGGTTCTTCATGCCAGCGGAAATTGAAATTCTAGGGTGGTCCCGGATTCCGGTTTAGAATGCACCTTCATCTGTCCACGCATAAGACGTGTTCTTTCTAACAAGGTTTTTAGGCCCAACGAGCTGGTATTTTGATATTGTTCTTGAAAATCGAAGCCTTCCCCATTATCTTTTATTGTGAGGTGTACCAAATCTGTATCTTTTTTTAGAATAACCTTACCAGCTTCTGCCTTAGCATGCTTAACAACATTGCTTAAAGCTTCTTGTACAATTCTATAAAGATTTACCTCTTGTTTTTTATCGAAACAAGAATCGATATTGTCGATCTCTGCAGAGATAAACAAATGGGTGTTCTCGTCTATTTGGCTGATGGTGTTTTCTATGGCTCTTGTAATGCCCAGTTCCTGTAGCTGAAAAGGATGCAAATTACGCGAGATGCTGCGGACCTCATCGATGGTATTGTCTACTAAATCTTTTGTTTCTGTATCGCCCTCTTCCCGGATTCTGTTCTTTATCAGGAGCAATTTCTGACCTAAACTATCGTGAAGATCTTTGGAGATGCGTTTACGCTCTTCTTCTTGAGAGATCAGCAGTTCTTGACTATAGGCCTCTTGCAAGACTTTTTCCTTCTGAAGGTTTTTACGAGTTCTATATAGAATTACAATAAAGAAAATGGCCACAACGCTAGCGATTAAAAAGATGGCGCGCTTACGTTCCGCCAGCCTATCTTTTTCCAAAAGCTGAATACTGGCTTCTTGATCTGCCAATTGGCGTTCTTTTTTTTCGGTTTCGTACAGGGTCTGATAGTAGGCCAGCGAATTGGCATTGGCCCTATTGTAGATAGAATCTTTTACGCTCTGGTAACTATCTCTGCTGGCAAGTCCCGCTTTGTAATCGCCACGAGCTTCGTAAACTTTGCTCAGCATCAAATGCGAGTTCATGATGTCTTCTTCAAGCTTTATCACTTTAGCATGAGCAAGCCGAGCTTCTGCATGTTTTAAAGCCTCATCCAGATTGCCAGCAGCCAAATTGTAATTGGCCATGGCATCGTTGTATTGAATCTGATTGATTAGATCGTCTGGCGATTCCTTATTGTTTTCCTCCAATAGCTCTAGATATTGCTTGGCGGTCACCAAGTCACCTTCGCTCGCATAATGGTCTACTAGTTTATTATAGACATACATCTTGGTTGTTGGATTGATCGGGGTAGCGGTTTTGTTATCGATCGCCGCTTCTGCCAGACGCAAATTTTCGAGAAAAGCATCCTGTTCACCAAGTTTATTATAATCTAATGCCTGATTGTAGTAGGCAGTAACCAAATGATGCTCTAGCCCAAGTTCTTTGATTTTATCTATGTTCTTTAGCCGTTCCTCTTTGGCCTTTTCATAAAAGCCATTCATGCTGTACATGGTGGTAATCCCCTGACGGGCATAATACATGTACTCGTAGTCTTTTAGGTTCTCGAAGATCTCGTACGCACGCTTGTAGTTTTCTCCCGCAGGAACAAAATTACCGATATTGGCATAGGCCTGTCCGCTAAATAAATGGGCATCGGCGATATAAACAGAGTCTTCCGATCTAAAATTTGCAATGGCTTTCTCATAATCGATCACAGATTGCTCTAAGTTCAATCTAAAATTGGCCCCACCTCTTTTTAGGTATAGACTGCCCAGCAAAAAACCGTTTTTAATCTTATCCTGCTCCAATAGCAAAGAGTCTATCATCTCTAAGGTTCGGTTCGGATTGTTCTTAATACTGGTCAAACTATAGCTTAGATTGATCATCTTTTTAGCAGCCCACTCCATACTATCGATTTGTTTTGCGATAGCAATATACTGTTGGCTGTAGTTGATAAATGCATCAATATCTGCCCTTCTATTTCGATAAATTAGCGTATCCAATGCTTCCAACCGATCCAAGGGGTCGCTGGCAGAACTGGCTTGAATTTGATAGGGGTCTTGCTCTTGCGCCGATAAAGTTCCGAGCAGAGAGGTGAAGAGAAGAAAGTAAATGGTCAGTTTCAAAAAGTCATCAAATTGGGCCTATGTAAAAGTAGCTAATCTATTTTAAATAGAGGCAGTTGCGGCCATAGTCTATCACTGCACGCCTCGCTTTTAAAAGGTCTGCGCCAAGGATTCCTTCTACCGGAGCTTCGTTCACTTCGGCCAGGGCATGATTGACATGCGAAAGGTCTAACAATATTAGGGACTGCTGTTGCAACTGGAGATTTCCAAGATCAATAAGGACATTGTCAGCTTGGTGGGTTGCGAAATTTGAAGAGCCCGCTCCGGTGGCCAAGATCTCGTCTTGGTTGGGTGATAGGGCGTACTGTTGGGCCAAATTTTCGTCTAAACAAGAGGCAGAGGCCCCTGTGTCTAAAATAAAACTGGCCTTTTTGCCATTTACCCTTAGGTTTAATTTATAATGATGGGAAGCCAGCCGTCGCAATGGAACGCGATCGAAGCCGTTTTCGGTTAGAAAATCTCTTAAGGCGATCAAAAGGTTTTATTTGTAAAGATAGCCAACTAATTGGTAGTTTTGCTGGCATGATGATCGATACACATACACATCTATATAGCGAAGCATTTGACGAAGACCGAAAGGCCATGATCGAAAGAGCTATGGAAGCAGGGGTACAACAGTTTTACATCCCAGCCATCGATTCGAGCTACACGCAAAGCATGTATCAATTGGAGCGTGACTATCCGGATAAAATGCACCTGATGATGGGGTTGCACCCAACTTCTGTTAAGGACAATTATCTAGAAGAGCTAGCATTGGTCGAACAAGCGTTTGCCGAACGATCTTTTTGCGCCGTTGGCGAGATTGGGATCGATTTGTATTGGGACAAAAGCACCTTGGAGATTCAAAAAATCGCCTTTAAGAGGCAGATTCAATTGGCCAAAAAATATGGCCTCCCTATCGTTATTCATTGTAGAGATTCTTTCGATGAGATATTCGAGGTTTTGGAGACTGAAAAGGACGAGCAATTGTATGGAATTTTCCATTGTTTTACAGGCACATACGAGCAGGCTCAACGTGCTATCGGGTTTAATATGAAGTTGGGCATCGGAGGCGTGGTTACTTTTAAAAATGGCAAGATCGATCAATTCCTTAGTCAAATAGATATTAAGCATTTGGTTTTGGAGACCGACTCGCCCTATTTAACGCCTACTCCGCACAGAGGCAAGCGAAACGAGAGCAGTTACTTATCTTTGGTTTGCAACAAGGTGGCAGAATTGTATCGATTAAGCCCAGAAGAGGTTGGTGTCATTACTCGTAAGAATGCCTTGGAAGTATTTAAAAGTAAATGAACAATACACCCAAAATATTATTGATTTATACCGGAGGAACCATTGGGATGATCAAGGATTTCCAGACTGGGGCCTTGACGAGCTTCGAGTTTGACGAGCTGCTTCAGCATATCCCAGAATTACGTCTTTTGGATTGTGTTATAGAAACCAGTGGTTTCGGGAAGCCTATCGATAGTTCTAATATGGATTCTTCGCGCTGGGTTGCATTGGCCGGAATGATAGAGGAACGCTATGATGAATTTGATGGCTTTGTAGTGCTACATGGTAGCGATACGATGTCTTATACGGCATCTGCCTTGAGTTTTATGTTGGAAGGCTTGGATAAGCCTGTGATCTTCACGGGGTCTCAATTGCCTATTGGAGACCTTAGGACAGACGCTAAGGAAAACCTAATTACCGCTGTGCAAATTGCAGGACTTAAAGACGAACAGGGCGCTGTGGTAAAAGAAGTAGGGCTCTACTTCGAGTACAAACTTTATCGAGCCAACAGAACCACCAAGATAAATGCCGAGCATTTCGAGGCCTTTGCTTCTCTTAATTATCCGCCACTCATCGAGAGTGGAGTTAACCTAAAGGTCAATCGAGCGGCGCTTTGGAGGCCCACAATTAGACAAGAGTTAAAGGTTCATAAAAACCTGGAGTCTTCTATAGTGCTTATTAAATTTTTTCCAGGTCTCACGGCCCAAACGCTGAAGCACTTGCTTTCTGTGCCAGATTTGAAGGGTGTTGTTTTGGAAACCTATGGGAGCGGAAATATAACCAGCGATCCTGAGGTGATTGCGGCCCTTAAGGAATGTGTAGATAGAGGTGTGGTTGTCGTTAACGTTACCCAATGTTCTGGAGGAAGTGTAAACATGGGCTTATACGAGACCAGTGTAGCACTTTTAAAGATGGGAGTGTTATCTGGCGAAGATATGACTACCGAGGCCGCTTTGGCCAAACTCATGTACTTATTAGGAAAGGGCATCACGCCTAGTAAAGTCGGCTCGATTTTCGAATCGAATCTGCGTGGAGAAGTGAGTTAATTTTCCTTCAAATCTTATTGAATTCTTAGGGATTTTTTCGTTATTTGCCTCCCCTTAATTACTTAAGGTACAAAGAGAGGTGGCCGAGTGGTCGAAGGCGCACGCCTGGAAAGTGTGTATACGCCAAAAGCGTATCGAGGGTTCGAATCCCTTCCTCTCTGCGAATGAAGTGCGAGAAGGACAAAATGTCGAAGCTTGCTTCAGCATTTTGGCCGCCGAGCAGTTCAGCGGATGCGACAGCAGACGCAACGTTCATTGCCAGCATAGCCTTTATGGGATCAGCGCAGCTAATCCTTCTCGAAGCTTGCTTCAGCAAATTGGGAGACGAGCAGTTCAGCGGATGCAACAGCAGACGCAACGTTCATTGCCAGCATAGTCTTTTGGGATCAGCGAAGCTAATCCTTGTCGAAGCTTACTCCAGCATTTTGGCCGCTGAAAAGTTCAAAGAACGCGAAAGCGTTCTTAACGTTCATTACCAGCATAGCCTGTTGGGATCAGCGCAGCTAATCCCTCGATGAATGTTTCAGCGGATGCGAGAGCAGACGCAACGTTCATTGCCAGCATAGCCTTTTGGCATCAGCGCAGATAATCCTTCTCGAAGCTTGCTTCAGCATTTTGGCCGCCGAGCAGTTCAGCGGATGCGACAGCAGACGCAACGTTCATTGCCAGCATAGCCTTTTTGGGATCAGCGCAGCTAATCCTTGTCGAAGCTTGTGCGGCGGCAATAGCCCCATTCGAATTGGTTTTAACCTTTCGATAAACAGACCTTAACAGACCGGATGAAAATCTGAGAACTGAACAACCCTAACTTTACGATGCGCAAACCCCATTGTATGCAGTATTCCCTAGTAGCGAATATTCGAATTATCATTCTTTCATCGATTATTTCGGGGCTTTAAGGTATTTTATGAAGAAAGACCCAAAGGCCTGCGACATTCTTATTATTATTGCACATTAACTAATTATTTTTATATCTTTAAACCCTTAACTAAAAAACAAATTTTAAGTCGATAGCAATGAAAAAATTATTTTCTATTCTAGCAATTGCAGCAATGGTTTTTGCAGGTTCAATCAATGCGAATGCGACCACTGCGCAACCCATTTCTACTAGTGTACAACCATTGGTTGCAAGTGCATCAGTTACAATGATTCAAGAAGACGGAGCTGCCGAAGAAAGAAGCTTCCACCAAGACCTTAAACAACGATTTATCGAAGGGGGTCCTGGCTTTATGGGAATCGTTCTTTTATGTTTAATTCTTGGATTGGCGATTGCTATTGAAAGAATTATCTACCTAAACCTTTCTACTACTAACACTCAGAAGTTGGCTAGCAGTGTAGAGGATGCTCTTAACAGCGGAGGACTTGAAGCTGCTAAAGAAGTTTGCCGTAACACTAAAGGCCCTGTAGCTTCTATTTATTATCAAGGTCTCGATCGAGCCAACGAAAGTGTCGAAGCTGCCGAAAAGGCCGTTGTAGCTTACGGAGGTGTTCAAATGGGACAACTAGAGAAGAACGTATCTTGGATCTCTCTATTTATCGCCTTGGCGCCGATGCTTGGTTTCATGGGTACGGTAATCGGTATGATTTTTGCTTTCGATAAGATCCAGAGTGCTGGGGATATGAACCCATCTCTTGTAGCAGGAGGTATTAAAGTGGCACTTTTAACAACCGTATTCGGTTTGATCGTAGCCATCATCCTTCAGATCTTCTACAACTATATCATCGCGAAGATCGATAGTATCGTAAACAGTATGGAAGATGCTTCCATTACTTTAATCGATATGCTTGTAGACTACAAGAACAAGAACTAATCTGATAACACATATTATAATGGGTTTACATAAAATCATTAAAATTCTCGCCTGGGTAATCGGGGTGGCCGGAGTGGTCTCGCTGATTATGATTCTAAATGCGGGCGATGAGAATATAAAGAACGCTGCTTTAGGTGGCGATACCGGAGCGGTGGATCCCATGTACAATGTAGCATTGATCATCTTTAGTTTGGTGGTTATTGCGGTATTGATCTTCGTATTGAAGGGGATTTTTGCTGGAAACATCAAAAAGACGTTGATTTCTATCGGTGCCTTTGTTGTTGTTGTTGCCATTGCTTATGGAATGGCTACCGGAGTAGAGACCGAATTACAGGATGGTGAAATGCTTTCCGAGAACGGATCCCGTTGGGTTGGAGCTGGTTTAATTACCTTCTATATCCTAGCTGTGGTTGCCATAGGCGCCATGGTTCTTAGCGGAGTTAAAAAAGTAATGAGTAAATAATGGCAAGAAGAGCAACACCCGAAGTAAATGCAGGATCGATGGCGGACATCGCCTTCCTTCTGCTTATCTTTTTCTTGGTTACTACAACCATCGAGAAGGATAAAGGGATTGCCCGACAGTTGCCGCCACCTCAGGAAGACGTAGAGGATGACGTAATCATCAAAGAGAAGAACCTCTTTATTGTAAACGTAAACCGAAACGATCAATTATTGGTGGAAGAAGAGTTGATGGAACTCAAAGACCTTAGACAAGCTGCTATCGATTTTATCGATAATGGAGGAGCGCCAGCTGGTTCGCCAGAGCACTGTAACTATTGTCAAGGACTTCGTTCTCCAGACTCTTCCGACAACCCTGATAAAGCGGTGATATCGGTGCAAAACGACCGTTTGACCTCCTACAAGATGTACATAGCAGTTCAGAACGAACTGGTAGCAGCATACAATTACTTGAGAGATCGCGAATCTGAGCGACTGTACGGATGGAAGTTCACGGAAGTGAAGAAGTCCATCGACGAAGGAAATTACAATGGAGATGTCTCGGATGCTGAAGAAAAACTTCAGAGCATCCAAGGAATGATTCCATTAAAACTTTCCGAAGCAGAACCTAAGAAATCAGGCTCCTAAAACGCAGAGTATTATGTCAAAGTTTAAAAAGAAATCAGGCGGTGAATTACCTGCGATATCTACAGCATCCCTTCCGGATATTGTTTTTATGCTGCTTTTCTTCTTTATGGTTGTAACAGTGCTAAGAGATAGTAATCTTTTGGTTATGCAGAAACTACCAAAAGGAGATCAAGTAGAGAAACTAAAGAAGGATCGATCTGTATTTATTTATGCTGGTAAGCCTAGTCCGCGTTATCAAGACAAATACGGAAAAGAAGGTAAAATCCAAATCGGTGATAAGTACACAGATATTGGTAACCTTAAATTCGCACTTACAGAGCTTCGCGCCAAACTTAGACCAGAATTACAGTCTAAGGTAATGGTTGCTCTTAAAGTAGACGAAGAGACAAATTCTGGTTTGGTAAGTGACATCAAGCAAGAGCTACGTGATTTGAATATGCTTAAGCTGATTTATATCACCACACCAGGAAATCAATTGGATGAATAATCGATTGCATCGACCTATAAATACAAACGCCTTGAGAAATCAGGGCGTTTTTTTTTGTTAAATTAAACTATCTTTAAGGATGACTATGCGAGCCCTGATGAGCATTCTCTGTTTCTTGGCTGCGGTTCCTGTACTTTGGGGCCAGCAGGAGGTCGTCCGTGATACCATAGACGAAAAGTATCGCGAGGATCAATTCTATGTGGGGATTACTTATAATATGATTAGTGATGTGCCCGATAATGTCAATTTGAAAGGCGTTACTGGTGGATTGCAGTTTGGGTATTTACGCGATATGCCCATCAACGAGCAACGCAATTGGGCAGTGGCAGTTGGCCTAGGAATGAGTTTGGACCAATATGGGCAAAACCTGCTCATCACAGAAGACCAAGATAATAATACCATTTTTCGGGTAATCAACGATGACTTAATCGATCTGGATGCAAATCGTTTTTCTACCTACACCTTAGAGGTCCCCATAGAGCTACGTTGGCGTACCTCTGCTCCAAATGTCTATCAGTTCTGGCGTGTCTACGCCGGGATGCGCGTGGGTTATGCCTATTGGTATCAGTCTAAGTTTAAAGGAGGAGGGACAGAGGTCAAACAAAGCGATATTGACGAATTCGACCCCTGGCGATTTACAGCCAATATCAGCGCCGGTTACGGACCTTTTAATGTCTATTTTAGCTATGCGATCAATCCGTTTTTTACAGATGCACGGATAGAACAAACCCAAGAAGAGTTTGGCTTTAAGCCACTAAGGCTCGGGATTATCTTCTATATACTATAACCAAAGATTAAGCACTATAAGTTGGGGAACGACCCCTACAAATCCACCCATGATCAGTTCGGGCATGGTGTGAGAATGCGTAGCCAAACGCGAAGAAGCTACCCAGCCATTGGCTATCAGCAAAAAAGCGATCCAATAAAGCATGTTTACTTGAAAGTGTATACTTAGAGCGATAACAAAAACGGTAGCGCCGGCAATGCCCATTTGATGCAAACTGGCCTTTTGTTTAAAGAATACTAGCAGGAGGGCTGTCATCGTAGAGAATAATACGCCTACAAAAAAGTAATACATCTCTGGGTAGTCGTAGGGCGGAAACACAAATTTGATGACCATTAGTACCAGGACACCTTGGACCATTAGCGGTAAACGGCGCTCCCTAACCTCTGTAAGTTCTAAGGAACTAATCCACCCGATGTTGCGAAATAGAAAGAAGAGGGACACCGGCAAGAGCACCATCAATATGAGCAGTGCAAGCAAGCTGGAATGCATCACGCTTTCTTCTACAAATTTTGGCGTTTTATTAAAATAGATCGCGGCTGCATACACTGGTAACAGCAGTGGATGGAATAGGTAGGCCCCGAGTTTTAGAAAACCAAACATCAAATGACCTTTCGTAATCTAGCCACCGGGAGGTCTAGCTGTTCGCGGTATTTGGCTACGGTTCTTCGAGCGATTGGATAGCCCTTTTCCTTTAAAATTTGTGCAAGTTTATCGTCTGTAAGCGGTTTGCGCTTGTCCTCTTCACCTATGGTAATCTCTAAGATTTTTTTAATTTCTCTGGTAGAGACGTCTTCACCCTGATCGTTCTTCATAGACTCACTAAATAGCTGCTTGATTAGGATGGTGCCATACGGCGTGTCCACATACTTGCTATTGGCTACTCTAGAGACCGTAGATACATCCATATTAATGGTATCTGCGATATCCTTTAAGATCATCGGTTTTAGCTTGCGCTCGTCGCCTGTAAGGAAGTATTCTTCCTGGTGATGCATAATGGCATTCATAGTTATAAACAACGTCTGCTGACGCTGTTTTATCGCATCGATAAACCATTTGGCTGCATCCAGTTTTTGTTTGATGAACAAAACCGCATCCTTTTGCGATTTGCTCTTCTCCTTAGAGGCTTTATAGCCTTGAAGCATATTGGTATATTCTCTGGAAACATGTAGTTCTGGAGCATTACGACCGTTTAAGGTTAACTCTAGAGAGCCTTCTACAATGCGTATGGTAAAATCTGGGACCACATGTTCTACCATACGAGTATTGCCAGAGTAGGCACCACCGGGTTTTGGGTTTAGACCTCCAATTTCTTGTATAGCATCACGTAATTGTTCTTCGGTGATATCGAATTTGGCAAGTAGTTTTTTGTAGTGTTTCTTGGTAAACTGATCGAAGGCTTCGTCTATGATTTGCTTTGCTAAGTCCACATCAGGGGTTTCTACCTTGCGCTCTAGTTGTAACGAAAGGCATTCTTGAAGATCACGTGCTCCAACACCGGCTGGGTCTAAGCCCTGAACCAGTTTGAGCACCAATTCGATCTCTTCTTCTGTGGTGTAAATGTTTTGGGTAAAAGCCAAGTCGTCTAAGATATCGGCCAGATCTCTGCGGATATAACCGCTTTCGTCTACACTCCCGACCAAAAAACGAGCGATTTCCTCCTGTTGCTCGTCTAAACGATAAGTATTTAACTGCTGCAGTAAGAACTGGTTAAAAGAGGTCCCGGAAGCGTATGGGGTTTGTTTGTCATCGTCGTCTGCGCTATAATTGTTGGCCGATAATTTATAACTAGGAATTTCGTCATCGCTTAGATAGTCATCTACGTTGATGTCTGTCTCGATCACATCCGAGTCATTGCCATAATCGTCCTGTTGCTCATCGCCAAAATCATCATCCAGAGGATTCTCATCCTTACCACCTTCTAGGGCAGGGTTCTCCTCCATCTCCTGAGACACCCTTTGCTCGAAGGCCTGGGTTGGGAGTTGGATGAGTTTCATCAGCTGAATCTGCTGAGGAGAAAGCTTCTGAGATAATTTAAAATTGAGCTGTTGTTTTAACATGCTATTGTAATAGGCTTTCTAAAATTAAAAAAATCCGGCTATAAACGAGGTGTTATAGCCGGATTTCCTAGAGGTTTAGATTCTTAGGTAGAAGCATTACCTGGGGTTCGAGGGTAAGGAATCACATCCCTGATGTTCCCCATCCCGGTCACAAACTGGACCAAGCGCTCAAAACCGAGCCCAAACCCACTATGAACGCAGGTTCCATACTTCCGTAAATCTGTATAATATTTCATCTCGGCTTCTGGAATATCCATGGCCTTCATTTTTTGCATCAATACTTCGTAACGCTCTTCACGCTGCGACCCTCCAACAATTTCTCCAATCCCCGGGAACAAAACGTCCATGGCGCGTACGGTCTTTTCATCTTCGTTTAAACGCATATAGAAAGCTTTGATACTGGCTGGGTAATCGAACAGGATCACAGGTTTTTTAAAGTGCTTCTCTACCAAAAATCGCTCATGCTCACTTTGGAGGTCGGCGCCCCATTGGTCGATCGGAAACTTAAATTTCTTTTTCTTATTTGGCTTGGAGTTTCTTAGAATATCTATGGCCTCGGTATAAGTAACCCGCATAAATTGGTTGCTAGAAACAAATTCTAATTTGTCTCTTAAAGCCATTTCGCTGCGTTCGTTCTGAGGCTTGCTTTTTTCTTCTTGTAGCAAACGCTGTTCTAAGAAGGCCAAGTCGTCTTGACAGTGATCTAAGGCATATCGAATAACATACTTGATAAAGGCCTCTGCCAAGTCCATGTTGTCATCCAAATCGTAGAAAGCCATTTCCGGCTCGATCATCCAAAACTCCGCCAGATGGCGTGAGGTGTTAGAGTTTTCTGCCCGAAAGGTGGGACCAAAGGTATATACCTTCCCAAGCCCCATGGCATAGGTTTCTGCTTCTAACTGTCCACTTACCGTAAGGTTGGTTTCCTTTCCAAAGAAGTCTTTGCTGTAGTCTATACCACCGTCCTCTGTTTTGGGAACATTGTCCAAATCGAAGGTGGTTACCTTGAACATTTCTCCAGCTCCTTCTGCATCACTCCCTGTAATAATAGGGGAGTTCATATAATAGAAACCTTTTTCCTGGAAAAATTGATGTACAGCGAAGGACAATTTAGACCGCAGTCGCATCACAGCGCCAAAGGTGTTTGTTCGCACTCTTAGGTGTGCTTGCTCGCGCAGGGTTTCTAACGAATGTCTTTTTGGAGACAGGATGGTAAGTTTTACCTCTTCCGGATCTGCCACCCCTAAAACCTCGAGTTCGCTTACCTGTACTTCGACAGTCTGTCCTTTTCCTTGACTCTCCACCAAGGTACCGGTTACCGAAATAGCAGCGCCAACGGTTACCTTGCCAAGCAAGGCTTCATCAAAATTCTCGAAATCGACTACACATTGGATATTATTGATGGTCGAACCATCGTTAAGAGCGATAAATCGATTACTTCTAAAGGCCTTAACCCAACCAGAAACGGTAATGGTTTGCAGCTTGGGTTCTGTGGCTAGAACTTCAATGATGTCGGTATGTTTCATGCCAAGAAATTTTGAGGAACAAATATAATTCAAAAATCGGGTTTGAACCTGCGATCAATCTTCTAATTCTGCGTCCAGCTCTTTGTCTGTTTCTTCTGGAATGATCTCGAATGCAGGTTTTTTAAAGGTCTGTTTGTTGGCGATGTTTCGCTCTAGAGATAAGAGTAACGAAGGCAAGAGCAAAAGGTTGGCCAGCATGGCAAAAAGCAAGGTAGCCGAGACCAAAGCACCTAGCGCTACGGTTCCTCCAAAACTGGATATGGTAAAGACAGAGAATCCAAAAAACAGTACAATGGAAGTATAAAACATGCTCACCCCAGTCTCGCGAAGGGCAGCATAGACGGACTTTTTGATCTTCCAGTTATTGGCGATCAATTCCTGCCTGTATTTGGCCAAGAAATGGATGGTATCGTCCACAGAGATTCCGAAAGCAATACTAAACACCAATATAGTGGAGGGCTTTATGGGTACGCCCAAAAAGCCCATCAGCCCTGCTGTAATTAACAGAGGGAGAAGGTTAGGGATCAGGGATACCACAATCATCTTGGCATTTCTAAACATCCAAGCCATAAAGATGGCGATTAAAAATATGGCCAGCGAAAGCGATAGAATCAGGTTGTTCACGAGGTATTTCGTCCCTTTCTCAAAGATAAAGGCCTTACCAGTAATCGACACATTGTAGCGGTCTTCGGGAAAGATCTTCGCGATTTCCGAGAGCATGTCTTCTTCTACCCGATCGAAGCGTTCGGTATCGATGTCTTTCATGAAGGTGGTAATCCTGGCAAACTGACCAGTGGTATCTACATAACTAGACAGCAAATTGGTCTGATCTGCACTGCTCTTGGCATAGGATAATATAAACGCGCGTTCCTGGGCATTGGGCAGCTGATAATATTCCGGATTATTGTTATAATAAGCCTGCTTGGAGTATTTCACCAAGTCTGCAATAGAGACCGTTGGCGATAATTCGGGCTGTTCTTCTAGGAAGTCTTGTAATTGGGCGATTCGCTTTAAGGTAGCCGATTTCATGACCCCTTTTTTACGTTTGGTATCCACCAAGATTTCTAAGGGCATAATGCCTTCATACTCCGACTCAAAAAATTTGATGTCATGGTAAAATTCGGCATCCTTGGGCATGTCCTCTATTAGGCTTCCAGACAATTTTATATTGTTGATACCAATAATACTCAGACAAAGCACAGTGATACTCACCACATAGATCAATATGCGATGTTCTTTTACCATCTTTTCCATCCAGTTTACGAAACTGCCTATCCAAGCTCTATTGAGGTGTTTTAAATGCTTGGTCTTTGGAACAGGCATAAAACTGTAGATGATGGGTATGATAAACAAGCTAAGCAGGAAGATGGCAATGATGTTGATGGAAGCAACGATACCGAATTCTTTTAGCAATTTACTGTTGGTTAAGATAAAGGTGGCGAAACCAGAGGCCGTGGTAACATTGGTCATCAATGTCGCATTCCCAACCTTGGCGATTACCCGTTGCAGGGACTTGGCTTGGTTACCATGTAACTTGATTTCCTGTTGGTATTTATTGATCAGGAAGATACAGTTCGGGATCCCTATTACAATTATCAGCGGTGGGATAAGGGCCGTTAAGACGGTAATCTCGTAATGCAGCCAACCTAGCACTCCAAAGGACCACATCACACCGATTATTACCGTAATCATAGAGATAAAAGTGGCTCTAAAGGATCTGAAGAAAAAGAAGAATATCAAGGAGGTGACCCCTAAGGCCCAACCGATAAACATTCCGATCTCGTCGATGATATTTTGAGAATTGAGGGTCCGTATATAGGGCATTCCGGAGGTGTATACGTTTACTCCGGTCTCTCGCTCGAATGCTTCAATGGCAGGAATAAGCTCGTTTATTACAAAATCCTTCCGCACAGAAGTATTAACAATGTCCTTATTTAGATAGATGGCCGTACGGACAGACTCTTTGCTCGGGCTATAAACCAAGCCTTCGTAGAATGGGAGTTTTTGAAATAGTTCGTAGCGGTAGCGATCCATTTTTTCTTTATCCAAGAGACTGTCTTGGATAAAAGGTTCTATGGAGAAGGCTGCCGTGTCTTTACGCTTTTTTAGGGTTTGAAGGTCCCCAATAGACAAGCTTGCATCTACTTCGTCTTGGTCGTTTATATCTCGGGACAATTTGGTCCAGGCCTGAAAGACCTCTGGTTGAAACAGGGTTGTATCTCGAACTCCCATCACAATCAGGTTGCCTTCTTCTCCAAAGATGTCTAAAAATTGCTGGTATTCCTGGTTGTAAACGTGATCGTCTGGTAGGAGATTGGCCTCTGTATAGGTGAACCCCATGTTCTTCCACTGCATGGCCATAAATACCGTCATCGCCAAAATGGCAATAATGATCCCGATCCTGTTACGCAGGATGAAACGGGCAATGGTATTCCAAAAACCGATGCTAAATAGCTTGTTCAAAAAGAGGGGTTAAAATTCGTGCAAAGGTAACTAAATGCCGCATAAGGTCCTTTGGCTGCGAACTTATATTTTAAGGTAGAATGTAAATTTGAACGAAATATTGTCTTCGAAGTCCGGCAAGTGATAAAATCCGTAACGGTAAGCGAAGCTTAGACCAAAACCAAAGAGTATCTTGTTGAGTTCCAACCCTGTTTCGTTGTATAACTGGTTTAGCGTATCAAAAGGAATTCCTTGATGATGATCCATATTGTCCATATCTCCTAACGCATGACGTGTAATAAACACCAGTTCTGGCTTAAAGTAATCTGTGATGTAAAACCGCCTTAAACTATGTTTTAACTGAAGGGTCACTAATTTGCTAGAGAAAAATTCTCCGAAGTACATAGTCTCGAAACTCCTTCTGCCGGCCACAGAAAACCTTTGGAGTATTTCATCTTTGGTGGGTTGGTTGGGGTAGGCATGGAACAAATGTGTAAGAGGCACATCCCCTAGTGCCAAGTCTCCTTCTAGCAGAAAGTTGGTCGAGGATAAGTCCTTACGCTTGATGTAATAGTCAAATTTGAGCCCTAATTTGGTATAGGTAAAATCGCTATCCGCCAAGCCTTTGAGGCCCTGAGTGATTTGGGCACTAATCTTTGGGAGGCCGTCAAAATACTCTATGCGCCCGTCGTCTGCGGTGATAAAATTTGTCTTTGGACTAAATCTAAAGGAGACAGTTGCTTCGCTAAGTTGATAGTTAGAATAGGTATTTCCGTCTTTAATGAATTGATAGTTTTCTATTTGGTCGACCTTGATACGGGAGGCAACAAATTCTGATAATACTTTGCTAGAAAACTCATGTTGCAGGCTGGCCCGCCAAGTACGGTGTTTATAAAATTGGGTGACGTTGAGCAGTCTGGGTTCGAACACAGAATACACCCGCGCATCCGTGAGGTAAGAGAAAATCCCCATCTCTGCAATGTCATTGATGTAATACAGACTAAGCCATGTACCAGTTTCTGGGGCTAACCGAATATTACCGCCTACACTCCATTTCCAATCTTGGTCTTTAAAACCTCGAGCCACATAGCCCCCAACTTTGAAATTCTCGAAAAGGCGTTCGTTGGTAATTCCACCAATGCCCCAACGGATGCCTTCATAGTTGTTGTATTTAATAAGGGTGCGTAGGTCTATGTCGAAAATCCAAACCGGATAGTAGCCAGTAACGAAGGGGCTTGTCTTGATTTCGGTAGTCGTACTGTCTGTCGGGGTGTTTGCCGGCTGTTGAGCGACTGCCGAGAAGGAAAATAAAAGCAACAGAATGAGACAGATAGACCTTGCCAATGTGCGAGATTTGCTTAAGTAAAATTAAAAATAAAGCGACAAATATGCCGCTTTATTGTATATAGTTTAAAGATGAAGCTATTTATACGGTCATAATCTCTTGTTCCTTTTTTTGGAACATAGCATCTACTTTATCGCTGTATTTGTCGGTCATTGCTTGTACGTCGATTTCTAAGTTGCCTTTGTGGTCATCCGAGATATCCAAATTTTTAATCTCGTTGTTGGCATCTTTACGACTATTGCGTATGCGTATTTTGGCATCATCGGCCTCACTCTTAGCCTGTTTAGCCAAATCGCGGCGACGTTCTTCGGTGAGCGGCGGTACATTGATAATGACACTCTCGCCGTTGTTCATGGGGTTAAACCCAAGATTGGCCGCATGAATACCTTTTTCTATTTCGGGGATTAAACTTTTCTCCCAAGGCTGAATACTGATAGTCATCCCATCTGGAGTATTTACATTTGCGACTTGGTTTAAGGGGGTAGGGCTTCCATAGTAATCGACCATCACATTGATAAGCATAGCAGGGCTGGCTTTTCCGGCGCGAATGGTAGCCATTCTCTTATCCAGATGTCCGATTGCGGACGACATACTTTCTTCTGTGCTTTCCAAAATAAATTTGATCTCTTCTTCCATGGGTTTAAATATTATAAGTTAACCTTGGTTCCTATGTTCTCACCAGCGATTACTCTATAAAGATTTCCTCTGGTGTTCATATCGAATACAACAATCGGCAATTCGTTTTCTTGGCTAAGAGTAAAAGCAGTGGTGTCCATTACCTTCAGTCCTTTCTTGAGTACATCATCAAAACTGATGAAATCGAATTTTGTAGCCTTATCGTCCTTTTCAGGGTCACTCGTATAGATTCCATCCACACGAGTTCCTTTTAAAATAACATCAGCTTCGATCTCTATGGCACGCAATACAGCCGCAGAGTCGGTAGTAAAATAAGGATTACCAGTTCCTCCACCAAAAATTACAACCCGCCCCTTTTCTAAATGGCGAACGGCTTTTCTTCTAATAAATGGTTCTGCTACCTCATTCATCTTGATAGCAGATTGTAAGCGAGTTGGGACCTCTTCGTCCTCCAATGCACTCTGCAAGGCAAGGCCGTTTATTACGGTCGCTAACATGCCCATATGGTCTCCTTGAACTCTGTCCATCCCACGGCTAGCACCTGCGACACCCCTAAAGATGTTCCCTCCGCCTATCACGATGGCCACCTCTACACCTTGGTCGGTGATGGTTTTAATCTCTTGGGCATAATCCTTTAGACGTTCTGGGTCGATTCCATATTGACGGTTCCCCATCAGGGCTTCCCCGGACAATTTCAACAAGATTCTATTGTACTGCATAGCGAATTTGATTAGGGCAAAAATAGCGAAAAATTACAGATGATAAGGGTAAAAAAAGAAAGCGCCCCGGAAGAATCCAAGGCGCTTAATATATAGGATGTGTGTTAACTTATCCCAAAGTCACTCGCTCGAAACCTACGACAATTACATCACCTTTGCTGGCAACATAATCTTCTACGGTTTGCTTCTCGTCCATAATAAAGTTTTGGTCGAGTAGTGCTTGCTCTTGATCTAGGGTAGTGTTATCACTGATAAAACGATCCATTTTCCCAGGAACGATTTTGTCCCAGATTTGCTCGGGCTTTCCTTCTGCTTTTAATTGTGCTTCGATGTCTGCTTTGGCTTGAGCCAATACGTCGTCGGTCAATTGTAGCTTAGAAATAAATTGAGGTACGTTTTTAAGGGTTTTACCCAAACGTCCCAATTCGATGTTGTCCTTTTCGATGGCCGCGATGCGGGCTTCGGTTTCTGAGGCAACATAAGCAGGGTCAAAATCCTGAGAAGACAAAGTAGTAGCTCCCATGGAAGCAACTTGCATAGATACATTCTTGGCAACTTCTGCAGCACCATCGATAGCGCTAGAAAGCCCTACCAAAGCACCGATTTTGTTACCGTGAATGTAAGATCCGATAAATGGAGCTTCTAAAGTCTTAAATCCTCCGATCTCGATCTTCTCACCGATTACACCGGTTTGTTCCAAAAGCTTTGCTTCTACGGTCATCCCGTCGATGC